>Ga0318567_10000172_pt1 | contig 29695 bp, 16 predicted proteins | sample GRESIP088b5f20_FD_203691 | JGI IMG/M metagenome (GOLD analysis project Ga0318567, IMG submission 203691) | Tropical soil microbial communities from Luquillo Experimental Forest, Puerto Rico - GRE.SIPMG.088b5f20 | ecosystem: Environmental > Terrestrial > Soil > Tropical forest > Bulk soil...
GTGCGTGGAAATTATAGATAGAACCCTAAATCTGAACAAATCAAAATCAAAATCAAAAATGTGATAGAAAGACAGCCTTAAAAACCAATTGACCGAATAATAAAAAATGACTTGCGGATTTTAGGTACAACCGGGTGGTTGTTAAGCACGGCAATCTATTGGTACTATTACGTAGCTTTAACTCCCATTTTTTAAATACTCATCAAGAATGCTGTCAGGTTTTGTTCGTGCTCTATGCCCAGTTTCTTGCGCAGGCGGTACCGGGCCATCTCGATGCTTTTCAGCGAAATATTGAGCAGGGAGGCTATCTCCTTGGAGCTGATATTCATCCGGATATAAGCGGCCAGTTTCAAGTCGGAGGTGGTGAGCCCCGGAAACCGGTTGCTGAGGTTTACCAGGTAGTTATTGTAGGTGTTATTAAAACTCATTTCGAATATTTTCCATTCTTCTTCCGGGTTTTTATTTTTCTCCACAATAAGCTTCAGCCCGCGCAGGTTGGCTGCCGGCACCGACTTGTTTTCCGATATCTTCAGTATTTCGGCATCCAGCTTGTTCATTAACCTGTTTTTGTACAACATGGTTTTAGTGATTCCCAGCAGTTCCTCGTTTTGCAAGCGGACTTGATCCTGAAGCATTTTATTTTCCATTTTGGACATTTCTTTCTCGTACTCGTTTGCAATGCGGCTTTTCTGTCTTTTCAGCCTTGTTTTCAGGTATATGTTGAGCAAGTACACGGCTCCCCAGAGCAGTAAGAACAAGAGTATGTAGCCCACCCAGCCCAAGTACCAGGGCGGGAGGATATGAATCTGCAGGTCCTGCGAATAATATACTTCGTTGGTGCCATCGATAGTGGCCTTTATCTGAAAAGTGTATTCCCCCGAGGGCAGGTGCGGAAAGCTGATCATGCTGCTTTGCGAAGGGATGGAAAAATTTTCCGAACTGCCTTTTATGCGGTAGCTAAACCTGATTTTTTCGGCATTTTCGTAATAGGGTAATGTAAACCGGATGAATATGTTCGATTTATTCGGGAATTCCAGGTCGTGGTTGGCATAATACGATACCGGGTTCTTAAGCTCCCGGGGGTACATTTTGTCGGAAAACGTACCAATGTCCCGGATATATACCTGCATTCCCTTATTCTGCCGGGCAAAGCTGGAAGTATTGAGCACCGAGAAACTCCTGGAAGTGCACACCAGGTATTTGTTGGGTGCTATGTTCAGGATATTTTCATTGCCATTCACTACCTGATTGTACAGGGACTCCATGTTGCGGGCAAGCAAATGGGCCGATGGCAGGTCGTAGTTGCGGATGCAGAAAAAGCGGTCGGAGGTGTAACACCACATATCGTGGTTGGTAAACTGGATCCGGTTTATACTTCCGCCTTTCGGAATCAGCCGGTTTAGCGTGGCATCAGGAAAGAATTGGCCTCGCGCCGGATTGTATTTAAGAATGCCCGACTTGTCCAGCAGGTACAAATTGTTGCGGTCGGAGTAAATGCCTTTGAGGTTGGGCCTATTGAGGCTCAGGTTCCCCACTTTATTTTTGGACGCTATTATATTGTCGAAGGTAGCGTCAAATTGCAACTGGTAGATGCCAACCGGGTAATTATTACCGGTGTATATCAGGTTGTTTTTATCTTTTGCCAGGTAATTGCCATAATAAGGATATTCGGGATATTTCTTCACGCTGAAGGCAGCCCCTTGCATTTTGAGTACGCACAATCCTTCGTAGGTAGAGAATGCCGCCGTTTTGTCATTGATCTCCACCATATGGTTGGCGCCACTTCCTTTGTACACGTGGGTTACCTGCGTTCCATTGATCAGGAATATGCCTTTGTTATGGCAGCAAAACAGTCGGCTTCCCACTCTTTGCAGTTCCCAGGCTTGTCCTTGCGTGTTGGGCAGCAAGGAGAATTTCAATTCGCGGTCGGGATAGGCCAGATCGGCTGTGGGGCAATAGTAAAGCCCCTGGTTGGTGGCAAAATACAGGCGTCCGTTGTCTTCTTTTACATCGTACACAGAACCCAGCAAGCCGTTGGGATCGGGGAAATTCCGGATCGGGCTGTTGATCTGTATATGGCTTATCCCCATATCCATTCCAAGCCATAGATTTTCGTTTTTATCGCAAAAAATGCTGAGCACGGTGTTGTTTGCCAACCCTTTTTGTTTATTGATGTGGGACAATATATTCCCGTTGTGGTCGGTAATAAGCAATCCGTTGAGGATGGTTCCGAAGGCAAGCCTGCCGCCGGGCAACAAGCCAAGGCTGAAAACCTGATTCTTGACCAGGAAAGGGTCGCAGGGAAAGTTGCATTTGGTCACTATATTATTGTCAATCCGGTACAAGCCTTTATCAATGGTTGCTATCAGTATGGTTGCCGGCGATAAACTCACCATTCCGTATACACAATCGCCACTCAAAACGCCCCCGCCGGGAATAGCCTCCAGCTTATTACCCTTCACCTCCATGAGCCCCAGCTCTTTTTCCTGCACAAATACCCGCTTGTTGGCTTCGAAGATAAACTGGAAACGGTGCGGTGCCGGGATAATGGACAGGGTGTTGGCTTTAGTATTGTAGCGGTAGATGTTCTTGTAGGTGCGGAAATAAACCTCGTCGCCCAGCAGGATGATTTTCCACACAGCCTCTTCGTTGAGTTTTAGCTTAAACCGGTCTGAAAGCGAGAAATATTGCAATTTGCCTGTGTGGGGATGCTCCAGCCAATATCCGAATTCGTTTTGAGCCCCGGTATAAATCTTCTGGTCATCGGCAATGGCAACGCATCGCATCGTCGACCATCGGTTCGGAAATGAATTATTGGTCCATTGGCTTCCATCGTACTCCAGCAAGCCAGCTGAATTGGCAAAGTACAGGTATCCTTTTTTATTCTGTGAGATGAACCAAATTTTACTTCCGGCATTGTAAGTCGATTTATTAAAATTGGTGATTTTGGGGATACATATGTTCTCAATTTTCTCCACACCTGCAAAAACACAGATGCTCAATTGTAAAAACAGGCTAATTGTGGTAAACGTGGCGCGGCGTGACATAATAGCTTCTCGACTTTAAAATTGATTTGTGAGTTTTTTCATTATATAGTGCTTGCAAAGATATATTTTTTGCGATAAAGAAGAAATAAAAGGGGAAAAATACTTTTATAGCTCTGTTTTTAAGCAATATAAAAGAATGCTGATAGAGGTGTAATATAGGTGCAATATTACCGGCATATAGTTTTTGTAGAGGTAAAAGATGAAATAATATAGGATCAATGGAAATATATTTGCAGCAAATTGTTCAAATGACACCAAGTCTGTTTTGATACAGTTATTAATATTTATTTGAATATGGGTGGATATTATCCCGATTTCGGGAATTATTTCGGGTTGCTCCTGATTTTGATGGATGATATACGGTAAGGCGGTTTTGGATTAGGTATCGGTAAAAAGAGGCAAATAATATTGCTTAGGCAAAACTTTGGCCTAATCTGTAATTTCCCAATTGCTTTTTTATAAAGAACCCAAACAAGGCCTGACACCTGGTTCACCCTTTCAAATAATATAAATATGCAATGTGTTCAATTATTTTTTTATCAATTAAAATTAAATCTATGACAAAAATCAGAATTCATTTATTCTTATTGTTATTGTTATTGTGCGGCTTTGCCGGCACAATATATGCTCAGGAGAGCATAATTAAAGGAACTGTACGATCCCAAAGCGATGGAGAAACTCTGATCGGGGTTTCGGTGGTTGTGAAAGAGACTAAATCAGGTACTATCACTGATACAAATGGTCAATTCACGTTGAAAGCAAAACAAAAGGCAACTTTGGTATTTTCTTACATCGGTTATGTGTCTAAAGAAATTGTTGTAAAGGGCAATGCTCCTTTGGATATTCAATTATCAGAAGAAGCAAAGAAATTAGATGAAGTGGTTGTTGTAGGGTATGGTACCCAAAAGAAAGTAAACTTAACGGGTGCAGTAGAGGCCATATCGGGTAAAGATATTGCGTCCAGAACTACAACCGATGCACTTACAGCACTTCAGGGGCAAATGCCGGGTGTAACCGTATTGCGCAGCAGCGGTCGTCCCGGAGCTGAGTCGTCAGGTTTACGTATCCGTGGTTTTTCATCGGCCAATGATGCGAGTGCACTGGTACTGATTGATGGAGTGGAAGGTGACCTGAAATTATTGAATCCGGACGACATCGAAACAATTTCGGTACTGAAAGATGCTGCTGCTGCTTCCATCTATGGAGCCCGGGCTGCGGCAGGTGTAATGCTTGTTACTACTAAAAAAGGAAAAGCCGGAAAATTGGCCGTAACATATAGCGGTTCGTTTGGCGTTAATATGCCGGGCAATATGCCTAAACGTATGCCATCCTGGCAAGAACAGGTGGTACTGAATGCGGCACAGGTAAACTCCGGAGGTACCGATGAATTCAATCCCGAACAAATGGAATGGATCGGTAACCCGAACTTCAATTACTTGCCGAATGGCACCCGTTGGAATCAATTCTATGCTTCCACGAACTGGTTGAACGAAGGGACAAAAGATTATACAACACAACAAAGCCATTCTGTTACAGTAAGCGGTGGCCATGGAGCAACAAAATACTATATCTCCGGAGGTTACTATACAAAAAATGGTCTTTTAAAATATGGGCCTGACGATTATAACAGAACCAACTTACGGTCTTCCCTGAGTACAGAATTGAGTAAAAACCTGGATTTTAATTTGATTACGTCTTACGAAGAAAGTGTAACCAATGAAAATCCTGTAGGTGCCACTACTATTCTGCAGGCATTGTACACAGCCCGCCAACGTCAGGGAATTTACCTGCCTACAGAGGATACCTATTATACGGTTAGCCCTTATAGCTCAGACTTGCAAATGAATGCTATCCAAGCGGAAAAAGAAGGAGGAATTTCGCAATCCCGCTGGAAAGCGTTTACAGGCAATGCTAACTTGCACTTTAAAGATTTAGTAAAAGGACTTACTGTGGATTTAAATGCTTCACGTAAATCAGGCTTTTGGAGCCAGGAAGTAGACAAACCCTACCGTAAAGGAAATGCAAGAAACGGAAATGAACGTTCTTATCCTATCAACAATCCGAACGGTGTATCTAAAACCAAAAACAATGATTATCAGGATAAACTGGAACTTCTGGTTAACTACGATTTGAAACTTCAACAAAATTCTTTCCATGTCTTGGCTGGAGCATCTTATGAACAATATAATAAGGATCAAATCTCAGTATCAGCATCCAATTTGTTGAGCAACGATTTTTATAGTTTGAACTATTATGCAAAAGATCTTGCTACTAACACCTCAGTAAGCGACGCAGTACAACCCTGGAAAATGGCGTCTACTTTCGGTCGTATCAATTATGATTATGCCGGACGTTATTTACTGGAAGGTACGCTCCGTTACGATGGTAGTTCGCGTTTAGCTCCCGGCAAACGCTGGAGTTTATTCCCATCTGTTTCAGGCGGATGGAGAGTGAGCGAAGAGCCATTCTTTAACGTGCCTGTTGTTTCGAACCTGAAACTTCGTACTTCATGGGGACAATTAGGAAACAGTACTGCCCTGAATAGCATGTATTATCCTTATATCGGTACCATCTCCAGTGCTCAAATCATGAGTAACCCTATTTATTATCAAGGTAGCATGGTGTCGGATGGCATCACCTGGGAAACCGTAACTTCAACCAACGTGGGTGTTGACCTCGGATTGTTCAAAAACCGCTTAACATTTTCGGGTGATTATTATTGGAAAAGCAACAATGATATGTTGGCCCGCGTACGTGTAGGCAACATTGTTGGATACACTGCCGGTAGCCTTGCTTATCAGAATGTAGGTATCCTGAAAACCTGGGGTTGGGAATTGTCACTCCAATGGAGGGATAAAATCGGGAAAGTAGGTTATAACATTGGATTCAATGTAGACGATAGCCAAAACCGCCTTGATAAATACGCCGGAAACAATGTAATCGGAGAAGGTGCCAATTCGTTGATTGAAGGATATCCAATGAATACAATTTGGGGATATAAAACAGATGGGTTCTGGAGCAGCCGTCAGGAATACCTTGATTATAAAACCGCTCATCCTGGTTACCAAAGCTGGAATGATGGAATGATTGCAGGGGGAGATACCAAATACCTGTCACAAGGAACTCCCGACCATACTATTGGCGTAGGCAAAGGCACTCCTGCCGACCACGGTGACCTGGTTTGCCTCGGCACTTCAAATGGACGTTATAATTTTGGCGTGAACTTAGGACTTCAATGGAATGGTTTTGATTTTTCAGCGCTTTTCCAAGGTGTAGGACAACGTACGTTCATGGTAGATGCAAGCACCATGGCTATCAATGCAAACTCTTATCAAATGCCTTGGACTATCCAGTCGGATTACTGGACTTCTACGAACACAGATGCATACTTTGCCCGCCCGTATAAAGGTAACAACTTCGATTACCATACTGCAGACAGATGGGTGCAAAATGGCGCTTATATCCGCTTGAAGAATATTCAATTAGGATACAACATCCCAATGGGTAACAATCCTGTAATAAAATCTGTCCGTGCTTATGTATCCGGATCCGATATATGGGAATCAAGCAAAGCATTGAATGTATTTGACCCTGAAGTTGGTAACAACCAAAGTCCTACTTATTATCCATTCTTCCGTACATGGATGTTCGGCCTGAATGTGACTTTCTAATAATCAATGAAACGAATTCAGCTTTGAAATATAATTCCATCGTGAATACAAAACAAAATTACAAACGTATGAAAAAAACACTATTTTATACAACTCTTTTAGTGGCAGGCATCGCATTTTCAAGTTGCGACAGCATGTTGGATGTTACCCCCAAAACTGACCTTACGGACGCCGGGTTCTGGAAATCGGAAGCCGACCTGAAAGGGGCTTGCAACCGCTTATACGATCAGTTCAATGAAGTGGGTGGCCATGATACACGAGGCGACGACCAGCTTACCGGTAGCGACATCAGTACGGGAGCCTGGACTATTCCTGCCGAAAGTGATGACTGGAGCAAACCCTATCGTCAGATTGCCACTGCAAATAATATCATCGAAAAAGGAAGCAAAACTGCTATCGATGCCACTATTCGTAACAAATATCTTGCTGAAGCGTATTTCTTCCGTGCTTATTATTATTTCCAATTAGTAGGTAAATACGGAGATGTGCCTTTAGTTTTGAAAACGTTCAAGAGCACACAGGATCCCGATCTTCAGGCAGGAAGAACCCCTCGTGAGGACGTAATCCAACAATGTTATAAAGATCTGGATTTTGCTGTGGCAAATTTACCCAAAGTAAGTGCACTGAGCACTACTTCCGAGTTTGACCGTCGCCGCGTAAGCCGCTCATCGGCATTAGGTTTGGAAGTAAGAATCGGCCTGCAGGAAGGTACCATGCAAAAATACCATAAGCTGGGAAGCGATAGCCAGTGGAGGGCCCACTTGCAAAAATCGATAGATGCTTACACTTTGCTGAAAGCTGAAGGACACGCCCTCTATACAGTCGGAGGTACGGCTGTATCTTACCAAGCGCAGTTTTTCGATGAAAGCAACGTAACCAACAAAGAAATTATTTTTGCTAAAGCTTATGGTCCTAATGGTGGTAAAGGTACAGGTTATAGCAATCATACGTACACCCTCCAATGTGAAGGTTCAAATGCTGTAACCCGTAAGATGATTGATATGTACCTGTATGCCGATGGACTTCCTATCGACAAAACTACATTGAGAATCACGCCGGAACCATCTTTTAATACAGCTTTTGGTTATATGAAAGATGGTGTTACTCCTGCCGGAACTGGCACTATGGGACAACGTGACCCACGCTTGGCAATGAGTTTCTGGCGTATTGGCGACCCTCAGGACAACGCAAACGCTGTTGTGGGAGGTGTTAATATCGGTTGGATTACCGTAGGTAAAGGTGCTTTTCTTCCTTTCGGAACATCTTCGACCCACCCTGCTGGTTATGCTCAGAAAAAAATGTTTGCCGGGAATGCTTGTTATGGAAATGCCTCTCAGGCATCTGACTATACCGACCGCATTGTGATTCGTTGGGCCGAAATGCTGATTACTTATGCCGAAGCATTGTACGAACTGAACGGAACTATTACCGATGCTCAATTGGACGAAACTGTAAACGCATTGCGTGCCCGTGTAGGTTTCAACGTGAAACTGACAAACGCTTTCGTTACGGCGAAGGGATTGGACATGTTGACCGAAATCCGTCGCGAACGTACGATAGAGCTGATGTGCGAAAACCTTCGTTATACCGATTTGATCCGCTGGAAAACAGCCGAAACCGAATTGCCTCAGGCAATGGTAGGGGCTAAATATGTAGCTGCCGACAATGGTATTACAGTGGTAGATCCAGCCAGAACAGCACGCCTGACCGATACCAACGGAAAAGTAACTGCTGATGGAGACAACCAACAATATACCACATCGGAACCAAGTCTTTATGTAATACAATTAAAATCGACACGCAAGTTTAATGCTGCCAAGGATTATTTCTACCCGATTCCGTCTTTTGATATTGCGCAATCAGGAGGTAATATCAAGCAAAATCCTAATTGGCAATAAGTCCATAATAAGTTTTAAAAACTTTCTATTTATTCTTATATGAAATGTCCATGTTTTTCGATTCTGTTCGAAAGAGCCTGGTCGGAAAGCACGGATGGACATTTCTCTTTACTTTAAAAGATAAAATTCAGATTTATGAGAAAAATATTATATCTAATGTTAGTTCCAATATTGTTCTTTATCGTAAGCTGCGAAAAAGACAATGTATGGGGCGAGGGCTTGGAAAAAGACAAAAATACCTTTTATGTAACCAACTATAAAGATACCTACAGCAACTTTCTGACTTACGAGATAGCTGCTAATGGCACCACCCGTAGCAAAGAAGGGAGTAACAATACGAATGGCACATTTGGTGACTATGGATCGGCATGGCAATCGACTGGTACCGTCAATCAGGTAAATGTTCCTTTTTGGCTAAACAGCGAACAAACTACATCCTATAACCCAACAAGTTTCGTTTGGGTTTCACCAAGTGCAGGCTTGGTGGCAGGTACTGACTATCAGGTTTTATCAGCGAGCGGTGCTGTTTTAAGCCCCAGTGCAGGCATTACAGGCAAAGTAGGAGTAATCCCGCATGATACTATTTATGGTGCAGGTGCTTACGAAATGAACTGGCCAAAATCTCAAAAAGGAATACAATCATTGGTTATCAAGCGTCTGAGCACAAAGACCGGACGGTTGACGCTGAATGTTCTGAATCCTCTTATTACAATGAACACAAACGATGTCAGTCTATTTGTAAACATTCATACCGACCAATATGAAATGAGAGGAATAAGCATGGATTTCAATCACTTGTTCGTAGATTTCAAATAAATATTCTACTGTTGTTTCAGTAATTTATTTCCACTTGATTGTTTTCGGGCGTACTGCCATTTGTAGTAAGTCCGAAAACAATTTTGTAAATAGACTTGTCGAAAGACTAAAGCTTTGTCCAAAATTCCGGGAAAGAATAAAGCTATTGTATAGTAAATAGTCGTGCTGCAGGTCATCAACACATACATGGAATCCAATTCCAGTATTTTCCGAAGAATATATGTACTGAGATGATCCTCAGATATTCTTCTCCAAGGTTTGAGCCATATCAGTTATTGGTTTTTTAAGGTAGATTGTTTGTTTAGTTAACATTTTCGCAAATTGCTTTCATACCCGGCTGACAGACGCCGCAAAGCAGTTTATTATTTCTCAGCGTATATAAAAATATACCAAAATTGACCCTGACCCATGCGTCGGGAAAAAATCACTATTGAATAAAAAGACATTTAAAATATGAAGTTTCGGGGTTTTAAGAACAAGTTCACATGGATATTATTGCTATCAATCGTCTTTAACTGTAGCTTCGTTGCTTCGGCCAAACGTCCGGTAGTATCCATGAGCAAAATAATAAGTCAGGCTCTGGATACAGCCGCTTTGCAAAGTATTCGCATGGCAGAGTCACTGCAAGCCCGCCCCGGCCTGCTGCCGAAATCCATTACAAAAGACGGGGAGTTTGAAACCTCAAAGACTTCGTGGTGGACCAGTGGCTTTTTCCCCGGGCAATTATGGTACTTATATGCCTATACAAAAAATAGCACGTTGAAGTATTGGGCCAATGAATATACACAACGTGTGAGGCAGCAGATGTACACCAAAAATAATCACGATGTGGGCTTTATGATTTTTTGCAGCTTTGGGAATGCCTACAAAGTTACCGGAGATCCGGCCTACAAAATGGTGATTGACACAGCTGCTCAATCGCTTTCTACCCGCTTTCTACCTGCAGTAGGTGCAATACGTTCCTGGGATTTTTCATATCCCGGCAAAAATTGGCAATATCCGGTTATTATCGATAACATGATGAACCTGGAAATGCTCATGTGGGCTTCACGTGCTTTTCATAAAGATGAATTTGCAAAAATAGCCATTTCTCACGCCAACAAAACAATGGCCAATCACTTTCGTCCTGATTTCAGTTGTTATCATGTAGTGTCCTATAACGCTACTACCGGCGAGCCCGAATGGAAAGGGAATGCACAAGGCTACGGCGATAGTTCGTCGTGGGCGCGTGGCCAAGCCTGGGCACTTTACGGATACACTATGATGTATCGCGAAACGAAAAAACCTGAATATCTGAAACAGGCAAAAAACATTGCTCATTTTATCTTATCAAATCCTCATTTACCTGCTGACAAAATTCCCTACTGGGATTTCAATGCATCCGATATACCCCACGCTTATCGCGATGCTTCGGCCGGAGCAATAATTTGTTCTGCATTAATTGATTTGAGTCAATATGTCAGCAAGAAACTTGCAAGCCAATATCTGGGTGTAGCCGAAACACAATTACGTGCCCTGAGTTCGCCCAATTACAGGGCGAAGTTAGGCACAAATGCGAATTTTCTACTTTGTCATGGCGTAGGGAATATGCCTAACAACACTGAGGTGGATAAACCGCTGACTTATGCAGATTACTACTACATAGAGGCATTAATACGGTATAACCAATACGTGCTGCATAAAAAAATCATTGAATAAGAAATCAAAAAATCACATTGGCTTTAGCCCATTTTTGCAAAAAACTTCCACTTCTGAGTGACTAATAAAAAATAACTATCAATATGAAACTGAATATCTTTAAACAATGGGTTGTATTTGCAGTCCTCCTGTTGTTTTCCAATGTTCTTTCCGCCCAAAGTGTCTCTTCCGTAATAGCCGAACGTTTGAAAAAAGAGACAATCGAAAATCAGTTGTTTAATCAGGTAACAGCCATCAATGCAGCTTATCTGGACAAAGCCCCGGCTATACTAAAAGCTATAAAACCGGATGGCAGCTGGCCGGATGTCGATTACAAAGACACGGATAATGACTGGAGCCCCGTATTGCACATGGAACGCATGGTAGTATTGTCATACGCCTACAATAAACCAGGCAATTCGCTTTATCAATCGTCTGCGGCACTAAAGGCAATACAAAACGCATTGGATTACTGGTTTGCAGTAAAACCCGTTTGTGTTAATTGGTTCAAAAATGAGATTACCCGTCCTATTCATTTCAGCACCATTGGCTTGTTGATGCAGGGAAAAATCAAAGCATCTACATTGAATAATATCATTGATGTACTGCCAAAGGCACCTATCCGCAGTACTACCGACCGTGTTCGTTCAGCGTATTGCGTATTGCACCGCGGTGTGATTCAGAAAGATTCGTCGCTGATCCGGGTAGCCATCAATGGTATTGCCGCCACTTTCGTTCAAACTAATGAAGATGGCATTCAAACCGACTGGTCTTACCATTATCACGGTCCGTTGCTCTACACTTCAGGCTATGGCCTTGATTTGGCTAACTTTACTCTGACCATGCTGCCATTGGTAAAAGGCACGGAACTGGATTTCTCATTATCACAAAAGCAGTTGCTACACCATTTTGTTGTCAATGGCATTGCGCGGGTGGTGTATGGAAACCAGTTGGATTATTCCACCATGGGACGGCAGGTAGCTTCTACCTCGCGGTACATCGACGGGTTTGTCAAACATCTTGAATTTATGAAAACGATGTTCCCTGAAAACACTCCGTTTTATCAGGACATGATTGATGGTATCGTTCATAAAACGCCACAAAATATTGCTGGTAATTTCTATCACTGGAATTCTGATTTCATGGTACACCGTTCGATGGAGTATTATACTTCTGTCAAACTTTGCTCTGAAAGAACCATTGGGATGGAGAGTCTTAATTTCGAAAACCTCACAGGTATGTGGGAACCTTTTGGGGTAAACTATATTTTACGCAGAGGCAACGAGTACCAGGGTATTTTTAATGTTCTGGATTGGAAAAGGCTACCCGGCACTACCAATCCCGATACCTTGAAAAGGGGCATCACCGGCATCTCACAAACAACCGATTTTGTCGGTGCAGTATCTGATGGTTCTGTGGGAGCTTCAGCGATGGATTTCAACTATTGCCATACGCAAGCGAAAAAAGCATGGTTCTTTTTCGATAAAGAATGGGCTGCCTTGGGTGCCGGCATTCAATCAACAGATTCGCATGAAGTAGCAACCACGGTTAACCAGTGTTTGCTTAAATCAGATGTAGTGACTGACAAAGGCAACCTGAATTGGGGTGTTACCCAACTTGATGCTCCACGTTGGGTGTTGCAGGATAGCATCGGCTACTTTTTCCCTGAAAATGAAAAAGTCAATGTCAGTGCTAAAGAGCAAAGTGGTTCGCACAGCCTTATTTATGCTTTTGGGTCTAAAGTGCCTGAACAGAAAAATGTATTTATGCTTAGTATTCCTCACGGCATTCGTCCTGAGGGTCAACAATATTCTTATGTGGTAATACCAAACACTGATATCTCCGGATTGAAAAAATATGCTGAAAATCCTTCGGTAAAAATCCTTTCAAACACGCCCGAATTGCAGGCTGTAGCAAAACCATCGCAGGACATTGTCCAAATCGTATTCCACAAAGCAGGTTCGATCAAAACAGACGGACTCACCATCGGCGTGGATAAGCCTTGTATGGTTTTGGTGGATAAACGTTTCGTATGGGTGTCGGATCCCACCAAAAAACTGGCTGAAATTACCCTTACCGTGGAAAAAGGGGATAGAAAGGAAAGTAAAACGGCCGTATTACCACAAGGTGATGAAAAAGGAAAATCGCTCAAACTCTCTTTTGTTTGCATGAGTGGTGTTTATACTACCGAATCCCACCTGTTGGAAAAAGAGTTGCCGTGGGAAGATTTGGGAAGCGGCGTGAAACGTCAGATACTTGGTTATGATAAGAATCTGATGATTGTAAAGGTTGCTTTCGAAAAAGGAGCCATTGGCACTGCTCACAGACATGTACATTCACAAAGCACTTTTGTGGCCTCAGGAAAATTCTTAGTAGAAATAGATGGTAAAAAACGCATTCTTTCAGCCGGAGATGGATTCTTTGTCGCTTCAAACTTGCTGCACGGTGTCGTTTGTCTCGAAGCTGGAATTTTAGTCGATTCATTTAGCCCTGCTCGTGAAGATTTTTTAAAGAATAAATAATTTCTATGGTGGAATTTCAACTGATTTTGATCAATCTATTTAAAGAAACTTCTTTCTGATTTCAGAATAAAGCAACTAGTTAAAATAGAGATTGTTCGCCTCTAGGGTTATCTGAGGATCATCAATCAGTTTTAGATATGTGGGATGCACTCACCGAGACATCTGCCAAATTATCCCCAAAAACTCAGTGGGCACTGTACACAGTTACAAAACATAAATAAAAGAAAAAATACTTTTATCTATCTGTTTTTGAGTCAAATAAACAAAATGGTATAGAGGTGTAATATAGGTGCATTTTCGAGAGTATATAGTTTTTGTAGAGGTTAAAGTTTGAAATATATAGTCCTAATCGAAATATATTTGCGGCATATTGTCTAGGTGACACTAATACTACGATGCATTATGGCTGAAGGAATAAATCTGAATTTATTCATGAAAAGAATGCATTGTAAATAATTGATCTGGTTTATCTAAAATAATATTTAGATAAACATACTTGTAATTCACAACAGTTTATTTGTAACACATAATTATGGCAATTCAAAATCAACAAAAATAGATTACCAATTATTTTTTATTAACCAGTCAACTCCATGTTTTTAAAAGTAAGAATGGATGAGACATAATTAGTACACAATGAAGAAACGAGTGATTTTTGTTTTGATTATTATGTTTGCTCTGAGCAAAGTGATGGCGCAAAACATTTCGGGAGTAGTAGTCGACTCTAAAGATGTGCCATTGCCAGGAGTATCCGTAATAATCAAAGGTACGACTAAAGGAAGTATAACAGATTTAAATGGAAAATTCGTAATTAGTGCTATTGCTAATTCTCCGCAAAAAATCCTGGTATTTAGTTACATAGGATATGAGAAAGTTGAAAAAGATTTTACGAACCAAACCTCTTCTTTGCGAATTGTTATGCAGGAAACTAACAACGGTTTGAATGAAGTCGTTGTAGTTGGTTACGGTACAATGCGTAAGAAAGACCTGACAGGTTCCGTCACGCAAATTCGCCCGGATAAACTGGCGAATGAAACTCCTAATGCCGTGCAGGACATTCTCCGTGGAACGCCTGGTTTATATGTAGGATTTGATGCTTCAGCCAAAGGCGGAGGCCAAATGCAAATACGCGGCCAGCGCTCCATTTATACCGATGGTGGACACAACGATCCGCTCATCGTTCTCGATGGTATGGTTTTCTACGGTGAACTGTCGGAAATCAACCCCGATGATATTGGTCAGATCGACGTATTGAAAGATGCTGCGGCTTCAGCTGTTTATGGAGCCAAGGCGGCCAATGGCGTCATCATTATTTCAACCAAAAAGGGAAAGATGGGTAAGCCGGTTATTAATCTTACGTCGACTGTAGGCTTTGTTACCATGGGGGCTAACCGTGACGTATTTAGTCCCGAAGGCTATATGCAATATCGTGAAGACTTTTACACAGCACCTACTTATGGTGTAAATCCCGTAACAGGAAATTATGAAGCTTATCAAACTGCCTCAGGTAGTGTGACTCCAGCTATGAAAGGATATTTTTCGCGTCCGGACGAATTATCCAAGTGGGGTATTACCGCCGACCAGTGGAGGGGTTACACAACTAATGCTAGTGGCAGTTCTGATAATGAGATTTGGGGCAAGCGCCTCAACCTAAGCGGAGTGTTGCTGGATAATTCTCTGACCGGAAAGACTTATGATTGGTATAAGTATACCTTCCGAAGCGCGGTCAATCAGGATCATAATATCAGTCTTTCAGGTGCCAGTGACCGTATGAACTATTATATGTCTGCTGGGTATCTAAGTAATAAGGGAGTGGTTCTGGGCGATGATTATAGAGCAGTTCGCGCCAACCTGAAATTAAACGGAAAGGTAAATAAATGGCTGGAAATTGGAGCGAATGTCAACTTTCAAGACCGTACCGACGGCGGCATCACGGCCGATTGGAATAATTTTTCAGGAAACGTCAGCCCGTTAGCTAACAGTCCGTATGCGAACTATAAAGATGACAACGGAAACTTAGTGGCACACCCCATGGGGGATCAAGGCGCCTTCAAAGGATACAATTACGATTTCAACCGTCAGTATCAGGATAGGGAAAGTGGTTTTACCGTATTGAATACAATATTTACGACAAAAATCTTTTTGCCTTTCGACATTACGTATTCTTTCAATATTGCTCCGCGTTACCAATGGAAGTATTACCGCTATTTCGAATCGGCTGAAAACCCTGACTGGCCTGCTTTAACCCACGGGGCAACCCGTGAAAACACGAAGTGGTTTGATTACTCGCTGAATAATACCTTCGCTTGGGATCACACGTTCAACAGCAAGCATCATGTTACCCTGACCTTAGTGCAAGAGGCTGAAGAACGCCGTTATTGGTGGGATCAGATAGTTGCCAAAAACATCCAGCCTACCGACGCATTGGGCTTCCACGAAGTGAATACCGGCGATATGACCGTCAGTTCTATGAACTCCGAAGATACACACCAAACTGCCGATGGGTTGCTCGCCCGTGCTTTTTACTCGTACGACGATCGCTATGCCTTGACGGCTTCTGTACGCCGAGACGGTTATTCTGCCTTCGGGACATCCAACCCTTATGCCACCTTTCCTTCGTTGGCTGTAGCCTGGACTTTTACCAATGAAAAGTTTTTTCACTGGAAACCGCTGAGCACAGGTAAATTACGCTTGTCTTGGGGACAGAACGGTAATCGCTCTCTTTCCGATGTTTATACGGCACTTGCCAACTTGAGCATGTATGGAGGCTATACACAAGGCTATGTGGATACGCAAGGAAATATTGTGAAGTTTAAATACTTAGGTATGGACCGCCTTGCCAATCCTCACCTACAATGGGAAAAAACGGCATCGTGGAATGCTGGACTTGATTTCGGCTTTTTAGACAACCGCATCACCGGTAGCATTGATTATTACGTGATGCCTACCACTGACATGATTATGAACCAGTCGCTCCCTGCTTTCTCGGGTGTAAGCAGCATCACAAGCAATTTGGGCGAAGTAGAAAATAGAGGATTTGAGTTGAGTGTTACATCACAGAACATCAAGAACAAAAACTTTGAATGGAATACCACACTCAGTCTTTCGCAATATAAAAACACCATCAAACATCTCTACTACGAATATGTATCAACTCTGGATGCACAAGGAAACGTCATTGATACGAAAGAATCGGACGATGTCAGCAATAAGTGGTTTATCGGACATCCCATCTCCGCTATTTGGGATTATCGTGTAACGGGCATCTGGCAAGCCAATGAAGCGACGGAGGCAGCCAAATATGGACAACGTCCGGGCGATCCGAAGGTGGCAAACAATCCGGCTAACGATACATATAATCCGGATGGAAGCCTCAAAGCTGCTGTGTATAACAATGATGACAAAGAGTTTCTGGGACAGACTGCTCCTCCTATTCAATGGTCGATGCGAAATGATTTCACGATTTTCAAGAATTTCAATTTCTCGTTCAATATTTATTCCTATATGGGGCAGAAGAGCTTGAGCACAAATTACATGAACATGGATAATAGCACAAGCCTTATAACTAACGGAGCCAACATTTATGCCAAAGAATACTGGACTCCCGATAATCCGACCAATAAGTACGCTCGCTTGGAAGCCAAAGGCCCAACGGGAGCAACTTCTCCAGGAATGCTCTATGACCGTTCGTTTGTGCGTCTGGACAACGTTTCGTTGGCCTACACACTGCCTACTAAAATGACTAAAAAATTAAATATTGAAAAAGTAAAAGTATTTGGGAATATCCGTAACGCAGCTGTTTGGACAAAAGATTGGAAATACTGGGATCCGGAAACAGGTGGATTGGCTCCACGCGTTTATACTCTGGGTTTGAATTTGGTTTTCTAAAATAATTATAAATATGAAAAAAAATAAATTATATAAATTTGCTGTCGGCCTATTGTGCGCTGCGGCAATGTTATCAGGCTGTTCCGAGGAGTTTCTGAAACCCGATCCGCTATCGCTTTACGAACCAACCGTTACTTTCAGTACCGAATCGGGCTTACAGGCAGCAATGGCGTTTTGCGATCGCCAGCTCAAAACTAATTGGCTTTACTATAGAGCGGAAATAAACAATACGACACCGATAGGTAGCGACAACTTGATGTCCGACATGATGATAGCAAGTAAAACGGACAACGCCAATGTGTTTATTGACGTGGCAACCCGCCTGACTCCTACTTCCGGATTGGAACAGTTTACCGATGGTAATGGAGCTAGCAGTGAGATCAATAAGCTCGGTTTCTTCTGGACGGAATCGTATAATGGTATCAAATACGCCAATACTGTTCTCAGTTACATTGATAAAGTGAAAGGTATGGACGAATCCACTCGTTTGGCCTACAAAGGCAGGGCTTACTTTCACCGTTCGTTCTATTACATGGGACTGTGTTTCAGATTTCGCGATGTGCCATTGGTAACCAAGATACTGCAAGTACCTAAAATGAGCTACCGTTCAACCAAACGCGAAGCCATCCTCAAAATGTTGAAGCAGGACATGGAGAATGCTGTGCAATGGGTGCCGGATCAGAAAGATATGAAATATATTGGTATGATAAATAAAGGTGCTTGCCGCCAATTACTCATCAAAATAGACCTTGCCACCGGCGACTATGACGGAGCCATTGCACAAGCTGATGCGCTAATAAACAATTCGGGTTATTCGCTGATGACAAATACCTTTGGTACCTTTGTCAATCCGTTCCCCGATACCTGGAACATTACCCGTAATGTGATTTGGGACTTGCACCGGCCGCAAAACAAGTACATTGCCGCCAACAAGGAAGTTATTTTGGACATGCCCAACCGCGATGGAACCGGAGATGCCCAAATCAAGACCAATTACATGCGTAACTTTTTGCCATTCCTTGATGACAACGGGACAACAGACCCTGCTGGGGCGCGTGCCGTGAATTTCTATGCAGAGAGTAACACAACGTCCTTCAATGTAAAATATAACTATAATAAAGCCTTGGGACGCGGTATCGGCATCAATGCTCCTACCTACTTTGCCCAAACAGGAGTGTGGTATGTCAATGGAATACTTGATAATGGTGATTTGCGCCATAGCGTGGCAGTCGGCAACTGGGTAGATCCGACGGCGTTGTATTATAACAATCCTAAATCGGCTTCTTTCGGACAACACGTGCAGTTATATAACGCTTCAGGGAAAATGCTTTGCAACGATACGATCCGTAAGTGGTTCGGCTGGCCGCACTACAAGATTTATATGGAGGATCCTGTAATGAACGTGCCTACGCAAACCCAGTATAATGGTGGTGCGGGCGACTTGTATTTCTACCGTTTGGCGGAAACCTACCTGCTGCGTGCCGAAGCCAAATACTATAAAGGCGACATAGCCGGAGCTACCGCAGATGTAAACACAGTACGTACCCGTGCTCACTGTACGCAACTTTACAGCACTGTTAACATCGGCAGTATCATGGACGAACGCGCCCGTGAACTTTTCTTGGAAGAATTTCGCTATGCCGAGTTGAGCCGCGTATCCTATTGTCTTGCCCTGAGTGGTAAACCTGATGAGTGGGGCAATACCTATGATGTAAATACATACGACAAGGATACAGGCGATGATTTTGGCAAAATCGGTGGAAGTTATTGGTGGCAACGTATTTGTCACTACAACAATTATTATAATAATCCCAAAGCGCCGGTCATTCAGAACCGCCATTTTACTATGGCCAAACATAATCTGTATCTGCCCATTTATCAATCGGCCATTGATGCTAACCGCAAAGGGAAGTTGTCTCAGAACTTCGGATATACCGGTTATGACGCTAACACACCGAAATGGGAAACCTGGCAGGAAGCTGTAGCTGACGAAGACATAACAGAATAAAAAGGTTGTTTTAGGATTAGTTCTTTTATTACGAAGGCTGTCCGAATGGTAATTTTTTACTTGTTTGGACAGCCTTTTCTTTAATCAGATAGGCTGTATCAGGATTTCCGTTTTAAAGACAGACAATAGGTGGTAAGTATTTCAACAGGCTGGCTCGTTTCTTTTGAAGAAAGAACTTCCGTGGGAAAACCTCGGCGAGGGAATCAAACGTCAGATTCTAGGATATGATAACCGCTTGATGATTGCAAAGGTGCTTGTCTTTAGATGAAACCGGAATTGTGAATCTATATAAACGAATCAATTCAACTTCCGGTTTTTATCAGGATAATCCTATTAATAAGTCTTTTTACATTGTATTGGTTATTAAGGTAATATATTTTATATGAAACGTTTATTTTTAATATTTTCTCTCTTGCTGATGGCTACCTGTTGGATACAAGCCATAGCTCAAAATAATACTGTATCCGCAATTAACAAGAAGCAGGTAAGTGTTTACACCACAGCTCAAAATACAACATTGAGATTGGCAAAAGTTACAACTTTACATTTTCAACACGTAAATCAACCTCTTGAAAAAGAAGTTTCAATTTTTTTGGATCCAACTAAAACATATCAATCTATTCTGGGTATCGGAGGAGCTTTAACTGATGCGGCGGCCGAAACTTTTGCCAAACTGCCTAAAGAGTCTCAAAGAGAGCTTTTGAACGCATATTATAATTCCAAAGATGGAATAGGTTATACGCTGGCTCGAACCAACATAAACAGTTGCGATTTTTCGAGTGATACGTATGATTATGTTGCAGAAGGAGACTCGACCCTGAAAACTTTCAACGTGGCACACGATCAAAAATACCGCATACCATTTATTAAACAAGCCATTGCAGCAGCAGGCGGCAAACTGACTCTTTTTGTGAGTCCGTGGAGTCCCCCGGCTTGGATGAAAGACAATAAAAACATGTTGGCTGGTGGTAAACTATTGGGTCAATACAATCAAACTTGGGCAAATTATTATGTGAAATTTATTCGTACTTACGAATCACTTGGTATTCCGGTTTGGGGCTTGTCTGTTCAAAATGAACCCATGGCTAAGCAGCGTTGGGAATCTTGCATATTCACGGCCAATGAAGAGCGTGATTTTATAAAGAATTACTTGGGACCAACGCTCCAAAAGAGCGGAATGGGCGACAAAAAGTTAATTGCATGGGATCATAACCGGGATCTGATTTACCAACGTGCATCAACTATATTGAGCGATCCGGAAGCTGCGAAATATGTTTGGGGTATTGGTTTTCATTGGTATGAAACATGGACCGGTGGAGCCATGCAGTTTGAAAACCTGAAACGGGTTCATGAATCTTTTCCCGAGAAGAATTTGATTTTTACCGAAGGATGTATTGAAAACTTTAAGCTTGATAAAGTCGCTGATTGGTCGCTGGGGGAAAAATACGGTATTTCGCTTATCAATGATTTTAATAATGGAACGGTTGGTTGGACCGATTGGAATATCTTGTTGGACGAAACTGGCGGCCCTAATCATGTTGGCAACTTTTGCTTTGCTCCGATACATGCCGATATAAAGACCGGCAAATTGATATACACGAATATATACTACTATCTGGGTCAGTTTTCAAAATATGTTCGTCCGGGAGCCAAACGAATAAGCTGTTGTTCAAATAGGGATAAATTACTTACAACAGCTTTCAAAAATGAAGATGGAAAACTGACAGTGATAGTAATGAACACTTCTGATAAGGAGCTGAAATACAATTTGTTTGTTGCTGGTGAGGCGGTTGCGAATAATAGCTTGGCGCACTCGATCTCAACATTGGTAATAGAGTAAATGGAAATACAGGCCACGGGTCTGAATGATATTGTTTGGTGCAATAATCAAATAATGAATGATTTTTTGTGAATTGATTGGTTTAGGGATAAAGGAATGTGTGAATGTTTAGTTTAAAAGGTTGGTGTTGATGCTGATGCAAAAGTAAAAATAATACTTTACTTTTGTGTCGGCACAACATTTTGTAAATCGTTTATATGTTATAATTAAAACTATCAGGATGTCAAATTAATCAAAAAGTGCAATCATTCAGGGGTAAATTAATACAAATTACAAACAGGATAAGTTTCCTTGAATTATAAAACAACAGAATCGTGAAAAAAATAACAATCATACTTTTGGCTTTTTTAGCATTGGTTTTAAATGCTCAATCAAAGCCACTTTCTACAAATTTATGGGATGGAAATAAACTGGACAACGTGAAGAAATCTATTCACACGTCAACATATCAACCTGCTTATGAGGCGTTGATAAAGGCTGCTGAATCGGCTCTGGTTGCCCATTATGCCACCGTTATGGATAAAATAAAATTTCCGGCAAGTGGGAATAAACATGATTATATGAGTTTGGCTATTTACTTTTGGCCAAATCCCGAGACTAAAGATGGATTACCTTACATAAATAAAGATGGACAACGGAATCCTGAACTCAAGCAATATGATGCGGAGCCTAAAACAGCCATGATTAGCGGAGTGACGGCATTGTCATTAGCCGGATATTTTTCGGAAGAAAAAAAATACAGTCGTCGTGCTGCCGAATTGTTGGACATGTGGTTTTTGAATCCGGCAACACGTATGAATCCAAATCTGGACTTTGCTCAACATGTTCCGGGAAGAAGTACCGGACGCGGATATGGAATTATTGATACCTATAATTTTGTTTCGTTGACCGATGCCATTACTGTTTTAAACGCTTCCGGGGAATTGTCTAAAAAACAATATGATGGATTGAAAAAGTGGTTTTCAGATTTTACTACCTGGTTGATTGAAAGCAAAAATGGAAAAGATGAAGCCGTTGCAAAAAATAATCATGGCACGGCCTATGAGGTACAGCTTTCTGCTTGTGCCCTATTTGCCGGTCGGCCGGAAATAGCCCGTGAACAAATTCGGAACTTTGCACAAAAGCGGATATTTGTTCAAATTATGCCCGATGGCTCCCAACCCGAGGAACTAACCCGTACTCTTGCTTTTCACTACTCCTGGTACAATATAACCCACATGGTAGATATGGCAGCTATAGCGAAGCATCAGGGTGTTGATTTGTTGCAAGCTATTTCTCCGGATGGACGTAGCATTGTGAAAGGTCTCGATTTCCTGACCAACTATATCGGAAAACAATCTGAATGGAAATGGCAACAAATCCATGATTGGAATATCGTGGAAGTTCAATTAGGAGAGGAGCTACGCAAACTATCTTCTATCAGCGGCGATATGCAATATGAAGCCCTGAGGGTAAAGTTGGATAAAAACAGTCCGGATGATATTTGCTGGCTATTGTATAGCCTCTGATAAATTATAGTCTAAGTCATAAAATAAATTATCTATGAAATTGAAATTCATTCTTATATTTTGTTTGTTACTGGTATTCAAAAGCGGATTTGCTCTAAAGAAGCCCTGCATTGATGTAAAAAAAGAAATTACATATGCTGCCAAACAATATGAAGGCATGCTGATGTCACATTCCGATGTCACTAAGTTCCCTCAGTCGACCAAACCCGATGGCACTCCTGATAACCGCAAGTCGGCTTGGTGGTGTAGTGGTTTCTTTGGAGGTTCGTTGTGGTATCTTTACGAATTTACCGGAGATAAAAAATGGCAACAAGCGGCCGATATCTGGACAAAAGCCGTGGAAAAGGAAAAGTACAACAAAGGGACACACGATTTGGGTTTTATCTTATATTGTTCTTTTGGTAATGGATACCGGCTAACCCAAAATAAAGAATATCTTGAACCAATGTTAACCGGAGCAGGCTCTCTGTCCACTCGTTTTAATCCGCAATATGGTGTTATCAAATCATGGGATCATTACAAAGACTGCGCTTATCCGGTAATTATTGACAACATGATGAATCTGGAGTTTTTATTTTGGGCAGCTAAGCAGTCGCACGATAAAAATTTATATAACATAGCAGTGACACATGCTGATAATACGTTGAAAAATCATTTCCGTCCAGACTTTAGTTCTTGTCATTTGGTTGGATACGAAGAGGGTGGCAAGGTTTTTTGGAAAGGAACTGTTCAGGGTGCAAATGATAGTTCGGCTTGGGCACGTGGCCAGGGTTGGGCTTTGTATGGCTACACCATGATGTATCGTGAGACAAAAAATCCGAAATATCTGAAACAGGCTGAGGGCATTGCCGGTTTTATCATGAATCACCCGAATCTGCCTAAAGATAAAATTCCTTATTGGGATTTTAATGCACCCAATATTCCAAACGAAGAGAGGGATGCATCAGCCGGAGCTATTTATGCATCAGCCTTGTTGGAGCTTTGCAGATACTCCACACCCGATAATAATGAGAAATACTTTTCTTTTGCTGAACAGATCCTGAAAAGTTTGTCATCGCCAGAATACAAAGCAGCATTAGGAACAAACAATCACTTTATTCTTAAGCATTCTGTCGGGCACAAGCCTGCAAAGTCTGAAGTTGATACGCCTTTAATTTACGCTGACTATTATTACCTGGAGGCGTTATTGCGGTATAGTAATCATTTTAAGTAGAAATACTTTTAAAACTAAATAATATGATAAAAAAAATGATAGTTCTTTTTGTCTGTTCATACTTTTTGATCCAGTTTCCACTAAAAGCAGCTGATGATCAAAAATATAACTTGGCAGAACTACAAAAATCACAACAAATATTTCAGGTTGAAAAGCCTGATTATAAGCTCAGCCCATATACTGGTATGACTCGGAAACATTGGAAGGATGCAGCTTTGTATCTGCTTAAAGGAGCTTTTAGTTATATTAAAACGCTGGATGATCCGATGCAGTTTCCAAAACAAGAAGGTAAAAGTTATCCACGAACCCCGGATCAGGTTCCAACCGAAAAATTGGAAGGGCTTTGTCGTACTTTGTTTATAGCGGCGCCACTTTTGAAAGAGGATTCGAGTCTGGTTATTAATGGCATTAAAGTCGCCGATTACTACCGGCATCAAATCGGCTTGCTGGTCGATCCGCAAAGTAAGAGCTTTATTAAGCGCCGAGCAAAAGATTCAGGGCCACAGCAAAATTTAGTGGAATTCGGGGCGCTTTCCATTTCCATGTTTATTGTTCCTGAATTGTTGTGGAAACCTCTTTCGCAAAGTCAAAAGGATGCATTGGCAGCCACCATGCTTAGCTATGGCGAAGGGCCTACGCATGCTAATAATTGGAAGTTTTTCAATATTTTCATTCTTAGCTATTTCAAGAACTGTGGTTACACTGTCAACGATTCTTTGTTGACTGAATACCTTCAGAAAACGCTTCAGCATTATCGGGGCGAAGGTTGGTATAACGATAATCCGTCTTACGACTATTACAGCATGTGGGCATTCCAGATGTATGGCATGTTGTGGTCTGACTTTTATGGAAAGAAAAATTACCCTGAAATTGCCCGGCAACTAGCCGATAATTTTAAGGCCGTGAAGGAGAGCTATCCGTATATGTTTAGTCGCAATGGCGAAATAATTATGTGGGGACGCAGCATTTCTTATCGGTTCGGAGCGATTGTGCCTTTTCCGTTGATGGGTTTGGAGCAAGCTCCGGAAACCAATTATGGTTGGATGCGAAGAATTGCTTCCGGTGGCTTGTTGCAGTTCTTGCAAAATCCGTCACTGATGAAAGATAATATCCCGACATTGGGTTTTTATGGACCATTTGAAACGGCCGTGCAATCGTACAGTTGTCGCGGCAGTGTTTTCTGGTGTGGAAAGGCATTTCTTGGTTTGTTAGTCCCTGAAAACAATCCATTCTGGCAAACGACAGAAAATGAGGGAGCATGGGGTGCGGAACTGCAGAAAAACACTGTAAGTAATAAATATCTCAAGGGATCTAACATTTTAATTACTGATTATCCAAATAGTGGGGCAGCTGAAATCAGAGCTTGGTGCAATGCACCGAGTGGTAATGCCACCGAAAACTATCGGGGAAATGAAAATTACAACCGGCTGGCATATAACAGCGCTTTTCCTTGGCAAACCGACGGAAAGAATGGGGAAGTGGCCATGAATTACGTGTTGAAAAATAAAGCTAACCAATGGGAACCGTTGAGAATGTTTACTTTCAATAAGTTTGAAGATGACATCTATTACCGAGATGCGGTGCTTGAAACCAACAAAAACATCAAATTCCGGTTGGCGGATATTCCGTTGCCTAATGGAATTTTGAGAGTGGATAAAAACGTTAGTACCGACAGCGTAGAAGTTCGATTGGGACATTATGCCTTGCCCAAGATCCAGGATGAGATCAGGGAAGAAACGCGTAAAGTGAATGGAGTAGATGTGAAAATTATAGATAATGGCGTTTATCAACTAGCAATGGTCAGTCTGAAAGGCTGGAAGGGAATGCAATTTGTGCACTCAGAAGGGTTGCATCCGGTTTCTACCGAAAGTTCGGTGATAAATGCTTTCGATAAATTTTCTCCTAATAAGACGGAAGATAAGTTTTATATAACCTTGATGTTGTGGAAAAAATCTGGTGAAAGGTGGGCTGCAAGCGATTTAATGTCGGTAAAAAATATTGAATATTCAAAAAATAATGGTCAGATAACCATTACATTTACCGGTAACTCAAAGAAGATAGTGGATTTTGATTAAGAATAATTATTTAATAACAATATCGTACGCATGAAGACAAAACATTTATTATTACTCATTTGCCTGCTACTGCTTGGCAAAGAAACTATTTCTGCTCAAGGTTATTTGAAAGCGGAGGGGAGAAAAATTGTCAACCCGCAAGGTAAAGAAGTTATCCTTCGGGGCATGGGGTTGGGTGGCTGGATGCTACAAGAAGGCTATATGCTTCGTATGCCGGGAACCGGAACGCAACACTCTATCAAAGCCAGAATTGCCGACCTGATTGGCGACCCGGAATGTGAGCACTTTTACGAGTTGTGGTTGAAAAATCACATGACTAAAGCCGACGTTGATTCGATGGCAAAATGGGGATTCAACAGCATTCGCCTGCCAATGCATTACAATCTCTATACCTTGCCTATCGAAAAGGAGCCGAAGCCAAATGAAAATACCTGGTTATCCAAAGGATTTGCTATGACCGATAGTTTGTTAAGTTGGTGTAAATCCAACAACATGTATCTGATACTTGACTTGCATGCAGCACCGGGCGGACAAGGCAATGATATCAATATTTCAGATAGAGATGACACAAAACCATCTCTGTGGGACAGTGAACTGAACAAACAAAAAGCTATTGCGTTGTGGCGCAAGTTGGCCGAACGGTATGCAAACGAATCTTTTATAGGAGCTTACGATTTATTGAATGAACCAAACTGGACATTCGAAGGAAAACACAAAAATGGTGTTGAAGATCAAAAAAATACAGATCTGTGGAAATTGTATGCCGATATAATTAAAGCGGTTCGTGAAGTAGATAAGAACCACATTGTTATTATTGAGGGTAATGGTTGGGGAAATAATTACAACGGTTTCGAAGGGCCGACTGACAAAAACATGGTGTTGAGTTTCCATAAGTATTGGAATGCTAATAACCCCGAGAGTCTTGATAGAATTCTTAAACTTCGCGACAAATTTAATGTGCCAGTTTGGTTGGGAGAAAGTGGTGAAAATTCAAACAAATGGTTCCGCGATTGTATTGCTTTGGTAGAAGCCAATGGCATTGGCTGGTCATGGTGGCCATTGAAGAAAATATCCGGGATCAACAATCCATTGACCATAAAAGCTCCCAAAGGATATGAAAGCTTATTGAATTACTGGCGCAATCAGGCACCAAAACCAAGCAAAGAGGTAGCAACCAAAGTATTATTGCAGCTGGCAGAAAATCTGAAAGCGCAAAATTGCGTTTATCACAAAGAGGTAATTGATGCTATGTTTCGTCAGGTTAGCGACAGCACAACAAAGGCGTATGCTGTAAATTCGGTTCCCGGACGTATTCTTGCAGCTGATTTTGATTTGGGTGTTTCAGGCCAAGCTTATTCTGATTTAGACAGTGAACGTGTAGACGGAAAATCAGGTAGTGTAGGTGGAAATAAGAAAGGTTTTTATCGCAATGATGGCGTTGATATTGAACAAAGTAACGATAGCCTTGACCATGCAACTCGTTTTACTATAACTTCTATCGAAGATGGAGAATGGCTTAAATATACAGTGGATGTGAAGAAGAAAGGAAATTATACGATTAAACTACGTGTTTTGCCATCAACCACAGAGTCTGGACTTCGGCTTGTTTTCGATAAAAAAGGAGGTGCCAGCAAGCTTGCAATCCCGGGAGAAAGCAAACCGCAATGGAAATCTGTATCTATCGGCAAAGTTTCGTTGGAAAAAGGGAAACAAACCATAAAAGTACTGATCGACAAAGGTGGAATGAAGCTGAATTACCTGGAATTTTTGGCTCTGAAATAATTTTCGCAGATGACTTTCCTTTATTAACAATAAAAGCCTCCGGAATTCCGAAGGCTTTTATTGTTTTCAGCAAGTGATTATTTAGCTCTCAAATACTGCGTTGGCCAGCTAAGTTTATCAGCTGTTCCGGCATGCAGCGGGAAATATGGATTGCGCAGTAATTCTCTGGCTAATAATACCAGATCGGCTTTTTCACTATCCAAAATTTCATTGATCTGTTCTGTAATGGTTATCAATCCGACAGCAGCGGTCATTATGCCGGTTTTTTTAATTTCCTCAGAAAAATGAACCTGATAGCCAGGTCCAACGGGTATTTTGGCTGTGGGTATATTTCCTCCCGATGAACAATCAATCAAGTCTATCCCTTTTTCGTGTAAAATTCGGCTGAGTTCTACTGTTTCATCCAAGTTCCATCCTCCGTCAGTCCAGTCGGTTGCCGATAACCGGACAAAAATTGGTAAATTTTTAGGCCATACAGTTTTTACGGCATCTACTATTTCCAGTAAAAGTCGTATCCTGTTTTCAAAACTTCCTCCATATTCATCAGTCCGGCTATTACTCAAAGGAGATAAAAATTGATGAATCAAATAACCATGGGCTGCATGAATTTCCAGCACGTTAAATCCGGCTTGATTTGCCCGACTGGCAGTGGCTGTAAACTGCTCAATAAGTGTTTTGATTTCACTCTTATCGAGAGAATGTGGAGCAGTTTCGCTTGGATCAAATGGAATAGCCGAAGGTGCAATAGTTTGCCAACCGCCTTCTTCGGGCGATAGTTGTTTTCCTCCATTAGCAGGCGAATCGTGTGATGCTTTTCTGCCAGCATGGGCAATTTGAATGCCTGCTACCGATCCATGCTCGTGTATAAAACTGGTAATTCTTTTTAATCCAGCAATTTGTTCATCGTTCCAAAGTCCTAAATCGAAAGGTGTTATGCGTCCTTCCGGTGCAATAGCGGTTGCTTCCAGCAGGATTAATCCGGCTCCTCCAACTGCTCTGGTGCCATAATGCACAAAATGCCAATCGTTCACGAATCCTTCGTTTGAGGAGTATTGACACATGGGGGACATTCCAATTCTATTTTTTATTGTTACAGATTTAATTGTAAGTGGTTCGTTGATTTTCGACATAAAGTTTGAATATTTGTTTGGCATTGGAACAAAATCGATTGGGAAAAGTTTTTACTTGAAAGTGTGGGTTAAAGAACTTATGGTAAGCAAGGATTTTTTCAAAGGTAGTGAGATTATAGAAAAGAAAAACGATTGGAATGATCATTTCCAATCGTTTTTTAGATTTATTGTTTTTTGGGATTATTTTGTTTCCTTGTTTTCTTTGTAACGCATGTCAGGTGTGCCGTCTTTTTTCAGATGTTTAACTGCCGGAGTAGCTTTGTTTTCTTTAAAACGTTTGTCAGGAGTTCCATCCTTTTTCATTTTGTCGCCTGCTGCTTTCACTTTTGTTGCTGCTTCGTCTTTTTTTGCTTCAGCCTTTGAAACTTCTTTCTTAGCTTTCATGTCAGCAGCATTTACATCTTTCTTAACAGCATCTTTTTTTGATTTTAATTTTTCGCTGGCAGCATTTGCGTTAGTTACAGCTTCATTTTTCTTTTTTTCAATTTTTGAAGCTTCTTTTTTTACATCATCTTTAGTGGTTTTAACGGTAGGTGTCTGAGCAACTACTGCTGTGGCTGCAAAGAACATAACAGCCATTAGTAAAGTGCAAATCTTTTTCATTGATATTTATTTTAAAG
>Ga0318567_10000174_pt1 | contig 29280 bp, 20 predicted proteins | sample GRESIP088b5f20_FD_203691 | JGI IMG/M metagenome (GOLD analysis project Ga0318567, IMG submission 203691) | Tropical soil microbial communities from Luquillo Experimental Forest, Puerto Rico - GRE.SIPMG.088b5f20 | ecosystem: Environmental > Terrestrial > Soil > Tropical forest > Bulk soil...
GATCAGGTGCGTTGTTTTAGAATAGGCCAGTTCCAGCGGACTGGCTGCAATAAGATGAGATGGAATGCTATCATCATTTTGTGCGTGAATGCTGGTAAAGCTGATGCTTGAAAAAATGCTAAGGAAGATTAGATGCTTTTTCATTTCGATGATTTGTTGTGGGTGAAAAGAAATGTTACTTACTGCTAACGAGAAGAACCTGGTATCCTTCTTTAACGGTGACCTTAACCAGTTTTACTTTTTTGCTGATTAGGCTGCGTGCGGCTTCAATACCGGCACTTGCAGCCTGCGCACCGATAGACGGGTCGAGCGTATTTAGGCCCATGCTTTGCACCGCTCTGTCCGCCGATTGTTTGGCAACATCCCTCGTAATCGCGCCCGGTATGTAAATGCCGCTCAGGCCGTCCAGGTCATGCACCTGCCAGTTTACAGGAAACACGTTATTCTTATAACGGATGTTTTTAATAGCGACATCCAGCCTTTCACCATTGAGTGACACGATACCGTATACGAGACTGTTAGAAGGGACTATGGTGTTCTCAATCAATACATCTGTAGTGAGCATTAATTTAATCGTGGAACCGTTGACAAGTGTTTGCGTTGATGCAATGATAGCAGTAAACGCATTTGAACTATCTGTTGTTTCGAATCCATCTTCCAAAGAATAAAATTTGTTGCCGGCGTTTATTTTGTCGATTCTTTGGTTGGTGTTGGAAAGATTATTGGTTAACAGCGACACAGGATCATTTACTGCTTTGGTTGCGGTGAGGTGCGAATCGTCCGGTTTCTTTGGTGTGTTTTCTTCTTGTCCGTCGCCATCTTCCGCGTGTTGAATTTTGAGGATTTTATCCAGCATACTATTTAGTTGCTGCATTTCCGGATCCTGTTGAGGCTCGCCACCAACAGACTGCATCAGGCGCTCAATACGCTCGATGTCAGGATTTGATTTTTTGCCAAATTGTATATCCGTGTCAGTTTGTAGGCCAGTTGTTATAGAGCTGCTAAGCGCTTTGTTTAATTCTTGCAGCTTCGCGTATATCTTGCGCTCGTTTGGATCTACGGTATTGAAATGGTTTTTTGACGGCGCCGCCGTTTCTACTGAAGCCGGTGGCATGGTTGGCGGCAAGCGTAAGCTCGCGCTGTCATCCATATGTTCGAGTTTATAGTAAGGATCGTTTTTAATTAACTCCCTCAGTTTTGCCGAGTCCTTTGCAATCTGATCATAATAACTCATTTTGGTTAGGGAAGGGTCATCCTTTAAAAATGCATCCGGAAGGTGCATATTGAATCCTTTGGTAGCGCTGGATGGATTTTCCGCTTTCGCATAAGTGCCGCCACCAAGCGCCCAAAATATCATGGTGATAAACGGGAAGGCGAGCACAGGCAACATCATGAGAAAGCGACGTTGTCGTTTGAATTTTTGAGTGTGTGGTAAATTGTTCATTTTACTTTATTTTATTAATGCCGTAGATAAGTTCAATATAGGCAAGGCTGTCAAGCAGATGCGGTCTTTGCTTTATTATCGAATCAAATATTGCTATGCCTTCTTTATTGTTTTTTAGACTATCCAGGTATTTCCTGCAAGCCTGTAATTTTTCAATCTCATGACCAGATAGCTGCAGGCTTGGCGACGCATGTTTGCGCGGTATAGAAGGAGCGGTAATAAATTGCATTTTCAAAGCCGGTCCATTCGTTATGTCTTTGATGCCCATGTAGAAAGCTAGCATCATTGAAGGAATGAGAATCGCCACAGTAACAATAAGCAAAACCTTGACCCTTTTTTCCGGGAGTTGAGAGATCTGGCTGGTCAGCCATTTATCAAATTTTTTGGGACTTTGATGTATTGCTTTTGCGTATTTTTTTAATGAGGTAAGCAATTTTATTTTGTCGTTATTATTGTTTTGATTTTTCTCACTTTTCATAATCACCGGTTTTGAATTTTGATGTCTTTGTTTTCGAGCGTAGTCCATTTTTCAATAAGAAAGCCATGTGGGTTGTTATCACTTCGCGAGACGTTTCGCAAATAGCCGGATGTAACTAAGCTTCTTGAAACGGTGCTGGTTGTCCTTATGATGGTTTGCGTGGCGAAGCACTGGAAATAGTACGGGTATTGATTAATATCAATGGTTACGCTGTCTATTTTAATGAGTTGGCTGATATTGCCAGCAATGATATTTGAATAGTAGCTATTCTCTTTCAGGTTGTCATACTCCCTTTTCGCAGAGGCATCTGCCAGGTACAATGCCTTGGTAATATTGCCTTGTATGACTTTGTCGTCAGGATCAAGGGTGAAAAAAAGCTGGTGAAAGTTTTTGATGTGATCTCTTGCTTCGACCGGTATATTGTCTTTTCTATCCGCAGCGTATGCTTCGAGCGCTTTGCCATTGGCAAGTATGTACACCTTGCCTTGCATTTTTTCCACCAGCTGGTAACTTTTGTAGAGTGAAAAGCAACTGAGGAAAACCGTTCCGATAATGACCAGCAGACTGAAGGCACGGATGTGTTTAAAAGCGGTGTCAATATTTTTCATTTGTGTAAACATGGCGACAAGATTTTAGAATGAATTGTGATTAGTATGTCAGCTGTTACCGGATAGTTTATCTCTCATGTAGTTGGAGCCCCCGCTACCGCTGGAATTGTTGTTCAGAGAACCACTAGAAGTAATCCCGCCTGCGATGCTACTTGCAATATTGCCGAGCGTATTTCCGGTAGTGGTAGTAGCGCTCATTGCTCCTTGAACAGTATTAGTAGTAGCGGTATGAAAGATGTTGTTTACTTTTTGAACCATTGCGCTGCCTCCACCGGCATTCATAATATGGTTAGCGATAGATGGAACGGTAAAATATCCTACGATGCCGATGCAAAGAAAAATCAGGTAGGCTGCGTCCGTTGAACTAAAGAATGTATCACCAGATTGCTGAACCTGCGTAATATCAATGGCAAGCATCTTCTCCTGGATTTTCCCAATGATGGCGCCAAACAAATTGGCAACTGGTAGCCATAAGAAAACGTTGATGTATCGTGCCAGCCAGGTCTTTAGCGTATGTTGAAAGCCATCAAATACACTGAGGCCAAAAACAAGGGGCCCAAGGATAGACAGTACCACCAATTGAAACGTTCTGATCGTATCGATGCAGAGTGACGCGGCTTCAAACAAGAGTTGCAAAATTTCACTAAGCCATTCTTTGATGGAGTTGCGCATGTTGTAAGAGGCTTTCTCCATAGCAAACTTTATGTCATTTCCTAAACCCTCAAATAATCCTTCTTCCGCGTTGCTTTGGTCGTCATGGGTGTATTTGTACCATTTGTCGCGGTCTCCAATGCCGGATTCCCCTACATACATTTGCCAGGCCTTGCTTGCCTTCACCATCTGTTCTTTTTGTATTAAAAGAGTGGCGACTGCCTCATTGGATCCGTTTACCATACTCGCAGTAGCTGTAACTGTTGGCTTCATGACAGCGTTGATCATGGATAAAACGGAAGGAAAAATGGCAATGGCAAATCCGATTACAAAAGGTCTGAAAAGAGGGTAGAAGTCGATTGGTTCCGCATTGGAGAGATGCTTCCAAACCCGGGAGGCTATATACCAAAGTGCCGCAAATCCCGCTATGCCTCTCGCCACAGCTATTAGTTGGCTGCACATGGGCATCAGTTCATCATAGAGATGGTCGAGTACACCATGGAGGCCGTTAATGTCACTATTCAAATCCTGTGCTCCGGCGAACACAGGTAACAGGCAGCCACAAACAAGAATGATTAGATATTTGATATGTATACGCATACATTAAGTTTAGTTGGTAATACCATGCATTTTCTGAACAGCGTTGACGTCCGATTGTGTTTTCATTCTCTGAAGAGCAAGCGTGGTGGCGGTGTTATTGAACTGTCGTAAGAATTGCAGCTTGTCCTCCATATTGTCGTATATCCTGTCGATAACCTTTAGCCGTTCATCATCACTCATGCGCAGTTTGCCCGCGGTAATGACGGTAGTAAGTTCATCCAGGTGTTCAAGGCTCGCTGAAAATAACCGGTGATATACGCCGCCGATATAGCTTATTTCATCAGTCGTAAAGCTTTGTGATGATTTGAACCGGTTAAAAGCAGTTTTGTATTCTTTAACAAGGATGATCTGGTCATTGACGATGTCGGCAATTCTTTTGTATTTTTTAACGGCGGGACTCACCGCCATCAGGCCGTCGAGGAAAGTCTTGTGCAGGCTGAAGTTGCCTTCGGAAATATTCTTGATGGTGTTATAGCCTCCGTTGAGTATTTCATATCCCTTTTTCAGATCAGAAAGGATTTGTTTGAACTGAGCTAGTTTTTCAATGTCAAGTAGTAATTGGGCAAGTTCTTCTGCTTGTGCAAAACTGCGATTGGAAAATCCAAGGATGAGGACAACTATCAGGCAGGTTAATTTTTTCATGTTAGTTGATTGAAAGGTTATGTAACTGACCAATTTTCAGGTTGTCATTTATTTGTCTGCTTCTTATATCAGACAGTGACTTTACCTGGTTCTCAAACGATTTGGATATAGTGTAGACCTTTTGTATATCTGCACAGATATGCTCTATCCGCTGAATGCGTTCATCATCTTTTAACTGTAGTTCATTGTTGGTGAGTAATTGCGTGAGGTCTGTCAAATGACCCGTAACATCTGATTTAATTTTGTCAAGAACCGATTGGAAATATTTTTTTTCTGCGGCTGAAAAGAAAGTGGAGTTATTTACAAATGACAGGGTAGTGGAACAAACGCGGCTCGTGCTTACTGCAAATGAGATGGTAAATGCCACCTTAGCATAATGCTGGACCGAAGGGTTTACCCTTTTTAATGACGAAAAATAATCAGTATGTAAATCGAATTCTCCCTGTTTTAAATCGGCGATAGTATTCAATCCTTTCTTTGCTATATCGTATCCTTTTTCAAGGTATTTAATGTAAATATTTAACGCCGCAATCTGCTGGATCAGGTATTTGGTCTGCGTCTTCTTTTGGTTGAACCATTCGCCGAGCCTCCCCTGCGCAGTTGACCCGTTACAGTAGGCAACAAACAGCATACATAACAATACTATTTTCATAATCCCTTGTTTAGTTTATTTGGAATGGTTTAATCAAGGCAGGCCATATAGTTTTTTAACTTTTTCAACCTCTCCTAAAACCTTGGCTCGTTGAAGACTGAGTAAAAAGTTTTGCTGGTTGAATTGGACAAGGTCAGCGTAATTGCGATCAACACTGTTTGCTGCCGAATTAATGATCTCCAGTCTTTTTTCATCACTCATTTGTGTAGTAAAGGCATTCACCACCAGCGTAAGTTGATCAACGTCCTTTGCAGTTTGTTCGAGTATGCCATTATAGACCTTTGCCATATAAGCGATTTCATCAGCTGAGAAGTGATCATCTTTTTGCAATAAATTCCAGGATTGCTTATAGGCGTTGACGAGTTTGAGTTGCTTGTCAGCTAAATCTTTAATACGTTGGTAATAGGTGATGATCAGTTTTACTTTGTAAAGTTCATCGTAATATTCTTTGTAGAGTTCTTTTTGCTTGCCCACCCAATCGGTGATTTCATCCAGCTGTAGTTTTGACATCGCATTCTCTAAGGCCTTCTGTGCATTCTGCAGGGCAATGGTTTTGTTTTGTAACCGTTGAACGGCAAGGTCCATTGCTTTGAGCACTTTCTTAATTGCAGCTTTGATGATAATGACAATGGGGTTGGCCTTCGCTTCGTTTACCGGAAGCGTTGCAGTGCCAAAAACAAATACAATAATCAAGATCCATTTTTTCATGTGCTTGTATTTTAAATTGTGGGAGTTAATTATTTGCGCATTTCTGCGGCAAGGGTTGTAATGCCTTTTTGAATGCTCCCATATTTTTGGGCATAGGAGGTGACCTTTATTTTCTCTGATTCTTCAGTTGTATAAGAAAGGTATTCTTCGAGTGAAACTTCTGTCCGGTAAACCCTTGAAAGCATGCCGCCAAGAGAAATAAACACCTCTTTGTATTTGCGCATAGGGTCGTTTGCCTTATTTACAGATAAGATCAGTGCCTTTTCTTTTTCTGTTAAGCCGAGCAATTCCTGTATCATGTCAAACTTGTTTTGATACTTGGATTGATCGAGTAATATTTTGCAGTCGCTGTTATTGATGATGGCTTGTTTTACAACAGGGGATGAAATGATATCTTCTACTTCCTGTGTTACCACAATGGCTTCGCCGTAAAACTTTCTCACCGTTTTAAAAAGGTACTTGATGTACTCGGCCATTCCTTCTTTTGCAATGGCCTTCCAGGCTTCTTCAATCAGGATGATTTTTCGGATCCCTTTTAGTTTGCGCATTTTGGAAATGAATACTTCCATAATGATGATCGTCACCACAGGAAAAAGTATAGGATGGTCCTTTATGTTATCGAGCTCAAACACGATGAATCGCTCATTTAACAGGTCGAGATTTTCTGTCGCGTTTAAGAGGTAGTTAAACTCACCGTCCTTGTAGTAAGGACGAAGTACATAAAGGAAATTGCCCACGTCAAAATCTTTTTCCTTCACCTGGTCGTTCTGTAATACCTGCACGAATTCATCGCGCAGATACTCGTAAAAACTATTGAAGCAGGGAAATAGGGAACTGTTTTTATAGAGCGAGTCATAATAACCTTGCAGTGCATTGGAAAGTGCTACATATTCGCTGCGATTGAAGGTTTCATTGTCTTTTTTCCAGAGTGCCAGTAGCAGCGTCTTAATGCTTTCCTTTTTTTCTGTATCGAGCACATCGCCAGCTGAAATAAAAAAAGGATTGAAGCGGATTGGATTTTTTTCATCGTATGTGAAATAATATCCCTTCACCATATCACACAGACCTTTGTAAGAGTGACCAACATCCACCAGCACAACGTGTGTTCCCTGTTCGTAATAACTCCGCACCATGTGGTTAGTGAAAAATGATTTGCCACTGCCGCTGGGTCCGAGTATAAATTTGTTGCGATTGGTACAGATGCCTTTTTTAATGGGCTCGTCGCTGATGTCAACATGCACCGGCTTGCCGGTAAGCCGGTCTCCCAAACGTATTCCGACAGGGCTAACAGAGGAGCGATAACCTGTTTCCAGATTTAGAAAGCAACAAGCCTGTTCCACGAACGTATCAAAGCTGTCATTGATGGGAAAGTCTGCTTCATTGCCCGGAATGCCTGCCCACCATATCTGTGGCGCTCCGATCGTTTCCATTTTTGCCGATGCATCCATTTGGGCCAGTGCCGATGAGACCTGGTTTTTCAGTTCTTTTAATTCCTCTTTGTTATCTGTCCATACCAGAATATTAAAGTGGGCCTTCACGGGCATCCGTTGCTGGCTGATGGCTTCATTTAAGAATTCATTGGTGGCGTCACGGGCAATCATATTCTCCCTGCTATAGTTGGAGAGCGATTGCAGTCTAAGACGCTTGCTTTCCAGTTTCTGTATGGTTTTCTGCGGATCTTCAATGAACAGGTACTGGTTGTATAAATGATTGCAGGATAGAAGTTGTCCGATAGGAGAAGCAAATCCGATACTGAACTTCGTTTTATCCGTTGAGTACTTGTCATAATTGATCCTGGACCCACAGAGAGAGGGAAGGTCGGCCGCGTCAGCCAAAGTGAATTGCTGGCAGTGAAGATCTCCCACTCGAATACAATTATCAAATGCGATGTCCTTATAAACAAGCGCTGCTGATTTTTCTGACAAGTAATAATACCGTTCAATCAGACCAGCCTTGAAATGACTGCTTTGCAAATCTTTCTCTGTCAGTCGTGTTAAGGTTATAAAGCCAGAATCTTCGAGGATACGTTTGAACTGTCCTGCAGCATCAAGAAAGTCCTGCATTGCCTGTGGGTTCAGCGTGTCTTCTGGAACAATTGATCTTTTTAATAGGGTGGAAAAAAGCGAACTGGCAGCTTTGCGACCCGCCGCTTTTTTGGTGAGGAGGATATAACAGCGATGGTCAAGAAAAGGTCTTTCGTTAAAAAAACGTTCACTGCTTTGGGTAAGAAAACTGTTGTCCTCGCTTGAAAAACTTGCTTTGTATTTACTGTCAATGAACCAGTCCATTTTATGGAGAATACTTCGGGCTGGCAATACCTTAATTGCCTTTATCCATGTTTGATGCAGTGCTTCGTATTCCTGGTCCGACAAGGTGAAAATCTCCGGAAGCGTCACTTCAAAAGCGATGGTCACATCTCCATGGTAAGATAAAATGGCATCATGTTCAATGCCCATCACGGGCAACATATTTTCAAGTTGCTTTTCCATTATGAACTGGTTTAAATGATACATGTATTATTTGTAGAAGACATTCCGGTTTTTTGACCGGATCGAGCGGGGTACTTTTTTCGAAGCAATTTTCTTCATCATTCCATATTCGCCATAGGTGTTGCTGAGGCTATAAATTTTCATCACCACTGCTGTGCCGGATGTCAGGATGATACCAATGCAAACAAAGGCATTGACGCCTGCGATATAAAGAATCGCAAAGATGATCATGAGAACAATGACTGCGCCGCCGAGATACCAGATGTATTGCGCTTTAAGACCACGAAACTCAATACTCTTATTGATTCCTTTATTTATTTGATAAACACTGTTGGCCATAAAATGATTATAGTTTAAAACCGTGTGAACGTTTGTTGATGGTTGGTTCCAGGGGCGGAGAGTGTGCATTTAAAGCTGATTCCGATGAAAGCGTTAACGCTTCTTTTATATCGACAACTGGCGTGATAATGCGCTGTTGGTTAATATTGTTTACTAAAGTCTCTGGAGTTTCTGATACCTTGCTTTCCGGGGCTTCCTGTTGTTTGACTTGGTTTTCTTGAATTTTTAAGGCAATCTCACGCTCGAGGCGAAATACATCAGCCTTCATTTGCTGAAGCGTTGTTTCCTGCTCAAAAGGTTTTATAATCATTTGCTCAAACACCGAAATGTTTTTATTAATGTCATCGAGTTCTTTCGAGTGCCTGGATTTAAAGCTTCCACCCGGTCGATGGCATTTAGAAAATGTCTCGCGGCAAGTTTTGGATTATCGGTGTTGGGTATGCCTTGGTTGTATGTATAGCGAATACCTGTTATCGGGCTTTCCGCGAAATAATGGTTGCTGTAGTGTGTTTCGAGTTTATCATTTACCATTATGGATTCCGCCTGCCGTTGGATTTTTAGTGCATAGCCATACAAAGAACCAAGTTGTAATGTATCAGTATCATCAGAAACTGGTTTCCAGGATTGAAATTGCCTGATAATATATTTGCCTATTTCCTCGCTATCAACACTTGTACATTCTCTGAGTTGTATGGGGTTTGCTTTAGTACCCTCCGGTTCAAACCTGAGCACCCGTTTATAGTGTGATTCATCTAAAGTCAACTTATCGACAATGGAGCCCGTTTTTTCTTTGTCTATTTGCAAATGCTCAACCTGCCTTTTAGAACGGTTGACTTCCCTGAAATGAGCGGTACGTAAACTTTCGAGCACGGCCACCTTTTTTTCCAGTTTGCTTTTTCAAGTAAGGAAGTATCGCCGGAAAGGATGGCAATGTATTCCGAGAAGTTCATCCCGCTTTTCTCATCCATGGCGCCTTCATCAATCTTTCGAATATTGAGTTCGCAGTTTTTCATCTGGCTGATGAAAGTCTGCTTGTTTTTTAGCAGGTTGAACTTTTAGTTGTCAAGAGATTGTTCAACTGCATAGATGTAATTCCGAACTTCGTTATTGTAATACAATTTGGCTATCTCGTTTCCCTGTCTCGCACCGCGACCATCGCGTTGCTCGAGTTCAGCGGGTTTCCACGGAATGTCGAGATGATGCATGGCTACTACACGCTTCTGTACGTTAAGACCGGTGCCGGCTTTTTCAGTGCTTCCTATGAGTATTCTTATTTCACCACAATTCATTTTGCGAAAGAGTTCCGGCTTTTGTTTGTCCGTCCAGTTGTGAATGAAGGTTATTTCAGCAGGTGGAATATCAAACTCATTGATGAGTTTAGATCTTAGGGCATCATACACATTGAAAACGCCTGGTTTGGGTGTACCAATATCACAGAAAACGATTTGTGTTCCTTTGTGTGGAGTGGATTCCTGGTAAACACTAAAAAGATTTCTCGCACAGACATTTATTTTGTTTCCTGCGTGATCGCTAAATTGCCATTCATTGATAAGCCGCATGTCCATGGCCATTTTCTTGGCATAGTTGGTAGCAATGAGCATTCGACCTTTGTCTTCTTCCTCGCTGAGCCTGCCTCTTCCAATCAGCGTACCATCACCGGTCTTTGCAAACTGCATAAGCTTTTGTGTAAAGATTTCCTGATCTGGCGTAGGGCGAATATTGACAAGTGTTTCTTGTAAAACAGGTTTGTCAAGATTGATGTGCTTGGCTGTTTTGTAATCAGTGATTTCGTTATAAAAAAGAGCGAGTTCAGGCACTTTAATAAAATGACGAAACCTTTCTTTAGCGTTAATTTCATTGGTTACACTAAATTCAAAGTCTGTTGTTTTCCTCGCAAATACGGCGGCCCAACCATCAAAGTTTTCAATGCACTGCCTTTCCATTTCCTTTGGACGCAGGTATTTGAAGAGTAAATACATTTCTGTCAGGCTATTGGAAATAGGTGTGCCTGACAAGAACGTTACACATAGATCGCTGTTGAATTTTGCCTGCAGTTCCCTGACAGCAAAAAGCATATTAAGCGCTTTTTGACTTCCTTCCATATTACCGAGTCCGGCTACTCGATCGTGCCTGGTGGTAAAAGTTAGGTTCTTAAATTTATGAGCTTCATCGACAAACAAATGATCAACGCCCATCTCCTTAAAATGAATGCATGAATCTTTTTTGCTTTCGATGTCGGTTAAGACACCGTCCAGTTTGGCAGAAAGATTGTTCTTTCGAATTTCCAGTCCTTTAAGAATTCTCTTTGAAATATCTCCTCCCAAATCCTTCGCAGTGTCAAGATCCCTTTCAATATTGGTAAGCTCTGTTTGAAATATCTGCTGCTGGATTTCGGGGGACTGTGGAATCTTACCGAACTGATCATGGGTGAGGATAATACAATCCCAGTTATTGTTTTTGATCTCGTGAAAAAGTCGCACACGTTTATCAGGAGTAAAATCATTTTCACCAGGTGCCAGTATACGGGCTTGGGGGTAGGCTCTTCGAAAGGTGTCAAAAATTTGATTGACATTGGCTTTGAGTGCCAAAATCATTGGTTTTTGAACAATGCCAAGTCTTTTCATCTCCATTGCCGCAATAATCATGGTAAGTGTTTTACCAAGTCCCACTTCATGATCGATCAATGCGCCACGGTTTTGAATAATTCTCCAGGCAGCATCTTTCTGTGATGAGTATAAATCGTCTATGCCTAACCGCTTTTTATCAAGACCAGGAAAAGTCAAATGGCTGCCATCATATTTTCTTAGGACATAGCAATTGAAAGTATCATTGTATTGTTTTTCCAGTTGTTCTTTTTCGATTACAGGAAGCTCCTGCAACCACTGAATAAAGCCGGTACGAATATTTTCAATCTTTTGATGTGCCAGTTGAATAGCATCATTATCCGGTAATCGAATGGTTCTGTCATCCACCTTTGTCTCATAAGTAAAAAAAGGAGAGGAGTTTTCAAGGGCATGCTCCAGCAAGGTATAGCCATACATCACCCTGCCATTCTTTGGGGTAATGGCGTATTCCTGCGTAATCTTGGCATTATCCCTTTCTGTTGAAACTTTAAAAGTGTCAATGGAGGGGAAGAAATGTACCGATGTTGTTGTCTCAAAAAGTTGTGACGCAAATCTCTCGTAATAGGAAGTAGGTATCCAACGTTCCCCGAAGTTGAAGTCGAGTAGTTCAAAAGGAATGCGTTCAGGCTGAACATCAAGAATTGCTTTCGCGCTTTTTTGCAAAAATTTGTTGTCCGGTTCTGTTGAAAGCATTTCTTCCGCCTGTTTCAATTTAGCAACGACATTGCCGGAAAGATATTGATCGGCTGTTTCCCAACTATTGGTTACGGGATTAATAAAAATGTGACCATCCAATTTGTTTATCAAATCCTGGTTGGTCAAGTTGGTTGCTTGCCTCATAAAATCAAGGTCGACATTTCCTTTTTCGTTCAGACTCATCGCCATCGCCTCTCTGGGATCATCTGTCGAGTAAGATTGCTTGGTTGCTGACGTGTCTGTTTGCACAATATCAGCGACCGTAAATTTGTCTTCTTGTTTTCTTTCTAGAGAAGCGAGTATGATTAAACCATAGGCCTGGTCTTCCACAATCAAACGTCGGTTTGAAGGCTGGTTAAGCTGACCGAAAGTGTCGGTAAAATTCTGGTAAGCTTGTTTTAATTCCTGCCTTTGGCTTGCAGCTAGATTTTCATCTGTTGGCTCATTACCTGTTAATTCCAGATAGCGATCTCTGAGTGATACGTATTGGTGATAGAAAGCAAGATGTTGCTGGTCATACAGCGGTTTGAAAGATCTTTCGCCTCTATTGCCGGATTCAGTGTCAATAATACCTACCTGGTTATCGTGTACATGCAAAGTGCCATGTTTGTAAAACGGTTTTAAAGATTCTTGCAGATCATGTGTCTTTCTCTGCAAGCCAAATGACTGTTCAAGGCTTTTGTCACCTTCATAAAGGTATTCATGTCCAAATGCTGCAAGCTGGTTAGAAAGGTTTTTTAGTTCATGCGTTAACATAGCACCGTTGACCCAGTTACGGGAGAAATTGATTTCGTTTACGTTTGCCTGTAGCCGATATAAAAACCGATTAGTTTTATGCTGCTTTGCTGTTAAGAGCACAATGCTTGGGTGATCTGGATTATCTGTTGTTTTAATAGTGCTGATAATTCTTGCCGTCTGCATTTGGACGACCGTCTTATCATTATCGTTGATGTAGGATTCGGCTAAGTTGTTTGATGTTGACAGCGCAATATCAAATAAACCTAGTTGTGTGCTTGTGTTGTCTTTCCCGGCAGCTGGAGTGGGTAAATAAGTAAACTGTTGCTTTTTAATTGACAAGTCCTCTTTGGTAAAAACCTTTGGGTACAGGTTGTGATTAAACCGTTCACGGAGGTCTCTGGATAGAATTTGGTGCAGCGGTTGTTGTAGAAAGGTCATGTCGCCTGCAAACCAAACCGTTTCATTAGCTTGTCCATATTGATTGCGTCCCTGGGTTGCGATGCCAAGCGTTATGGTTGAACCATATTCATAGATAAACCGGTTTTGATGATAATTTCCGAAGTGACTTTTTTGTTCTATCGTATCAATAAGCGATAGTTCGTCCTGTGATAACGGGCCTTTGTTGTCGTTTCGTTGGACAATGAGTAGATGATTGGGCGCTTCTGTATTGCCTGTGTCTTTCATCAGGTTGTCTGGCATAACAACCAGGGAAACGAAATCGGCACGATCAAAAAGATATTCTCTTGCAACTTTGTTAGACGGTCTGTTTAAAAATGCATCTGTCGTAATGAACGCAAGTAGACCGCCGTCGGCTATTTTGTCCAACCCTTTAGCAAAAAAATAATTATGGATCTTACTAGAGATTTCTTTCTCCTTTATCGATTCATCTTGTACCAGGAAATTGCCAAAGGGGATATTGCTGATGATGATGTCATGCTTGCCATTTTCCTCATTAGAAGTTTTTTCAAAAGGAGAGATGTGTACAGTTGCCCCTTCATGAGTGGAGGTAATGGCTGCTAGTATTTTGCCTGTAAGGAGATCTTTTTCAACGGCTGCGATCTTTTCTATTTCAGGAAAGGCTTTTAGTGCTTCTGAAATAAATACTCCAGCACCGGCGCTGGGATCATACAATCTCTTTGGTGAAACACCAGCTTCTCGTAATACCTCGTATATGGTCGCGGGAACAAATTCCGGTGTATAGAAAGCAGTGAGTACGGACTGTTTTAATGAATCAACAATCCCGCGATATTCATCAAAAGAAAAATGCTGGTGTAGCAATGCATGTAAATTCATCATTGGCTGATGCAACCGCAGATCATCTTTGCTCGCATTTAGTTGTTTCCATTCTTCGATTGATCCTTCAGGATATAGTATTGCCTTAATACCACCAAAGCCTGCATACAGCCTGAGTTGATCAAGTTGCTGCTCGTTCAACAGGTTCGATCCGTTCCATTCGAGCGCAATTCGGATTGCCCGAGTATTGTCCTGAAGTTTTTGGTAAGTATTATAAGCCATGATACACAATTTTTTAGTCCGAGAACATTCATGGTGCTGTTTTATTCGAGCGTTTGCGTTTTTAAATACTGTTGTATTCTTGGCAAAAGGAAATAGTGGAAGCTGCTATCAAACTCTTTGGTAGAAGGATCCAATTGATGATTCTCAAAGTCGATGGCTAAGACTTCAATCAGGTTAGCTATTTCATAAGGCAGGATGCCTTCTGCTCTTAGCCGATGAAAATCTTCCTCGAAATCTTCTTCTAACAAGTTGTACAAGAATTGATATTTGGAGGGACGAAGCTCGATCGTCATTTCCTCAAGACATATTTCTTCAATGATGTATGGAGGTTTGCCTTGTGCCGACAGCTGCGAAATAGTGGGCCTGACTAAATCGATTTTTGCTTCTACATAGTCCACAAGAGAAAAATCGTCTTGCAACTTAAAAAGCATATCAGGGTTGTTCTGAATGATATAGCTTCTAAGTTTTTCTCTGAGAATATTTTCCATAACGCCGATGATTAAACGCCAAAGAATGATTTGATAACAGTCGCCACAACAACAAGAAACACACAGCTGCCGAACCAGGCTGCTGCCACTTTGCCGGTGTCCTGATCGCCAGAGTTCCATTTTTGGTACACCTTCACTGCGCCGATTAGTCCGAGTATGGCACCTACGGCATACATAAGGTTAGTGCCTGAATCGAAATAGCTTCTCACTTTTTGATTGGCTTCGTTGATGCCCGCATTGCCGTCTTGTGCCATCGTTTGTAAATGGCAAATAGAGGATAGGGATGTGGTTAGGCACAAGGTTGCCCAGCGCCGTAACTTGTACGGCAGTTTGTTGCTCTTTTTCATTCTGCTGTATTTAGATTTGATTTGTTTGGTGTAAACCATTCCCATAGCCCCTTACTAAATCTTTCAGGGGCTTGGGCTGGTGCTCCATCTCTTAGGACCTTGTTTATTTTATTTTACTCTTTGCACTACTGCTTGGACCTGGATGGACTGAATGCTTTGACTAATTGGTCCACAGGTTTTTTAGCTCATCGTCTGAAAGGAGATTGTAATGATGCTTTCCACACTCTGAAACAATTAGTTCATTGATGCTATGGTAGTATGGTGAATATTTTATCGGCGGATATTTCTGTAGAATGCCGGAGATTTTGCAGCTAAAATCTTCTTTAACAATGCTGTCACTGGCACATTGGCCAATGGTTAATGACAGTTGATCGCATACATGGCGTATTTTATCGAAGTCGTCTAGTTCTTGGTCGGTTTCTTCTTCTAGTTTCTGGGAAGTGGAGGTGGTAATGGTTGCCTTTTGATTGTTTTGGATTTGCCCACTAATAGGTGCGGGAGATAATCTGGCCCACCTATTCTTTATGTTACTTGTAGTTATTCGTTTAAGATCTGGAAGATAGAACCGGATAATAATAACAACGTAATAGATGGTTGCAATAAGTGCAATGGTTGTTAGATAGTCAGACCATGAAATGTACTTGAACATACATCGCTGTTTTCTTTGTTACTGAATAGATCCTGTTTGAAATGGATCGTGTTGCATTTTCATTACAAAGAAACGGCGATGATGAGGTGGTTATCAAGTCCAGTTTTTGTTGGACCCTTTTTGGACCCCATTTATATTAAAGTCAGTAATCGTGGTGAACAATTGATCGAACACATTTTAAAAAGGTTCGAATCCTGTGAATCTCTTATCTGGATATGCTGGAAATTCTAGTCGATTTGGACACTCTAAGCCACTTGTATATCAATCAGCTTAGTTGACTAGTCGTATCAGTGGGTTGTCTTTAGGTTGAACTGTCGACCTGAATTTTTATCGAATTGAAATTTGTTGCAGACGTACAAATAAGTGTAACCTTTTTATAAGATACGATGTCCAATTAAGAAGCAAGACCGATAGGGTGCTAAATAGTTTTGTTCTGACAATTGAATTAATTTCTATCGGATTATTTAAAAAAAGTAAAGGCTTTTATCTGTTTGCAAAAAATAAACTAAGTATGTATGGAAGTTGTTTTCATCACAAAAGAAGACCTAGATAAATTTCGCAAAGAGTTACTTGACGAAATAAAAAATGTCTTGCGTGCCAATGAACTTTCTTATTCCAGGGAGTGGCTGAAAGCAAAGGAAGTTCGAGAGTTGTTGGGTATTTCTTATGGCACGCTTCAAAACCTGCGGGTAAAAGGAATATTAAAGGGTTCCAAAATAGGAGGTATCTTTTATTACCGATATGATGATATACATAAGGTGTTGCTTAAAGGCACAAATCAAATTTAGCTGCAGGTGAATTCTACTGATAGAAATATTATCAATGTTCTTTTTCAAGATGAACGAATAACAACTACTCAGATTGTTCTTTATTTGGCTCTTTATAATTTATTTCTGAAAAGAGGAATTGTAAATTCCGTGTTTATTTCCAGGCGAGATGTGATGGAAATGGCGAAAATAAAATCATTTTATACCTATCATCAAGGAATTCAAAATCTTCAGAAGTTGGGGTATATTGATTACCGCCCATCTTATCACCCACATAAAAAGACGATTGTTAGATTTTTGAAGGGAGTTGGAGATGATTAATTCGACGTGGCTAAGCTTTCATCAGTCTTATTGGTTTTAATTTTTCTCCTCTGTTTTAGAGAGCTATGAGGCTTCTTTCACTTTTCATAAAATTTGTTGAGAACAGTGAGTAAATCGTAGAGTTTATCTCGATAAAGGCATTGAAGTATGCATCTACATTGAATAATCTGAAAAAGGTTCAAGTGTGTCACACACTTTGCGATACAAGCATCGTTCCCGACTACGCCGATATTATCCTTGCTTTTTTAATTGCTAGTATTTTAAGCCGGATTTTGCCAAATTTTCTGGCCCCAATGGCATTTTTGTGAACTTAAGGTTTCAAAATGAACAACGTAATCAAATTAAAATAGGAGTTTAACTGTATCTGTTCGTAAGTGTTACCATTTAAAAGGATTAAAAAGTTTTAGGAGTTTCTACTCAATTTCGGCTCTTTGTTACCCACAGGTATTTTAAATTTCAAATCAAAATATTTGTTTTGTTATAAGAGGTTTAGATGCGGTATTGGAATGCGATTCTGTGAATTGGTACTGGTAATGTGCAGAGCGTTTTTCTTTCCCTGCAGCTATTGATTTCCTTTTTTATCTCTAGACCTAAAAAAACATTTTCATGCCGTTATTAAAAGTTGTTATAAAGCCTTACAACTAAAATAATCATGCAAGTTTTTTCGCTACGGTCTCGGTGATTATTATTTAACCTGTATAATAAATAATGCTTATGAGACTAAGTAAAGCCATTTTACTTGGTATAAAGACTTTTGTCTTTTTGAATCTATCACTGTCATCGAAAGCCCAGGAGGCCGTTCAAAGTGATTCGTCCAGTATTCGGGCATCGTATGCAAAGAATGTTATCCTCAAGCGTGATTCGCTTGACAGAAAGTATTTTGCAATGTTAAAGCAGCGGTATAATCTTTCGGATCTGGAAGTCGGACAAATAGCTTCACTAAAAAAGCAGAGAGATTCACTAAGTTCCGACATTGTCGGAGCGCAATTAGCCACAGAGGATAAATTAATCAAGATGAGAGCCGTTAATGATTCTTATATTCAGGGAATGAAAAAAATCGTGCTTGCTCATTCAGAAGCAACGCAGGCCGATACTTCACGCAAGCCTTAAACAGCTTATTTCTGTTGTTGATGTCATTCGATGACAATTGATGTGTGTATTTGAATATAAGTGTAAATATTTAGTTGAGCGAAAATGTTCTAGGAGTTTCTACTCAATTATATCGGATCGAACTTGTCGAGTATTGACATAGCATTTTCTTTTTTATAGCATTGTCCTGTTATTAGCCTCTAACCAAAACCAACTATGAAGTATTCCGTCGTGCTTATTCTTCTACTGGCGTGCATACAAGTTACGTATGCGCAAAAGGCCTTCACAGTAGGGTTTGACACGATCATTCATAGCTTTCACTCTCCCGGTTTTTGCAAAGTCCCAGCTTATGAATTTTTGCTAATTCCGAAAGCCTATTATACTGTTAAAACACTCCAGCCGACATTTATTGCGATAAAAAAAGATTCCATTCCTGCAAAGCCAGCTCTGATTTCTGTTCACGGTAACGTGATGTATGATTATTTTAACCAGGCATATGTCGACACGCCCTACACTGGAAAGCGTTATTATCAACATACAATACAAGCAGGTGTCGATATTTTGTATAAAGGGAAATATCCATTCACCTTTACTGTAAACCGTACCATCAATAATTCTCCTTTTATAAAAAGCTGGACAGGTGCCAACCTTAGTCTTAATGTTGAAAGTCTTAAACGCCACATTCGTCAACAGGTGGTGACGGAGCTTGAAAAGAAAATGAAGGAAGATTCTTTGAATATCCTGCTTAACCTGATTAAAGAAAAATTAGGTCAGCTTTCAATGTTGCAGCGACCGAATCTAAATGCTGATGGCCTTCGCCAAAAAATGGTGGAATTGAAAGAGAGAGAATTATATGGGAAACCTGCTCTCCAGGATTCATTGTATAAATTGAAAGACTCATTGGCGAACCAGATCACTGCTATTGATAGCATTCATCTTAAGATAGACTCGTTGCAGGGAGAGATTGCAAAGTATCAAAATAAGTACCGGGAAATGAAAATGGCTTCAGATGATCTTCATCAGCATTTAAACGAGTACCTAAATGGGAATTACGATGCAACTGCTATCAAGCCATTACTCGATAAATACCATATTTCAGATACCATTTTACCGAAAGGGTACCAAAATCTGCTTTGTATTAAAACGCTCGCGATTGGTAAAACGGTCATTAATTATTCGGAGCTGACTGCAAAGAATTTGTTGCTATCAGGCGTCGCAGTTGAGCTAACCAAAAAATATTACATCGCGCTATCGGGTGGCATGATCGATTACCGGTTTAGGAATTATTTCATGCCAATGAATGAGAACCATGGACAATACGCCGTGTTTGCCCGTTTTGGGAAAAAGATCAGTGAAAAATCTGAGGCAATCATTACCTACTACCAGGGTAGAAAACAGCTGTACAACTACAATGTCTCGGATTCAACCGCAAGTGAACCCAATTTCAATTTGCTTGGAACCTCTTTGTTGGTGAATCATCATTTCAACCGCAATCATACAATTGGGTTAGAGGTAGCCAAGTCATCTGCTCCGTATTATGCGGCAAACAAGGACGGGCAGCGACCTGCGAGCAGCTTGTTTCAATCACAGCACAACACCGCATATGGATTTTCTTTTTCTTCTCTCTTCCCGAGAATACACGGAAGCTTGAATGGAAACGTGAAATATTATGGAGTGAACTTTCAGTCATTCAGTATTTTGAACAATGGTTCCAATCAATTGGCTTACCAGGTTAAATGGGATCATACTTTACTTAAGAATGATCTTGGCTGGGGCGCATCTGTTCAAAGAAACAGCTTCTCAAATCCCTACGTCGAATATAACTACTCGACGTCCACAACCTTCGCATCAGTATATGCACGCTACCATCATAAAAACCTGCCATCATTTTTTGTGAGTTTTTCACCAAGCTCGCAAATTGTAAAGTTGAGTGATGATCATTTCCAAGAAAACGTTTTCTATTCATTCAATGCGAGCGTTTCTCATCAATATAAATTAGGGGGCAATCATGCAATGACCTCTTTTTTATACAGCCGCTTTTATAACCGTGCTGCTGATTCGGGGTTTGTGTATTTCAACACAAAAAATTGGATAGTGAGTAATGCTTGTCAGTTTGGCAAATGGCTGGAACAGGCGAATGTCAATTATTCAACTAATACAAACTATAGCTTGTGGGTACTTGAAAATGTATTACAGTTTCAATGCAGGCAATGGTTAACGCTGGAAGCTGGATGCAAATGGAACAGGCAAACGGTTTACAACGAAGAGTTGTGGGGATATAAAGGTGGGATACGTATAAAACTGTCGAAGCTGGGCGAATTGCAAGGTCTCCTTGACCGGAGCTATTTGCCCGGTATGGAAAAAAAATTAGTAAAGAACAATATGGGCAGGATCACATTCACCAAAACCTTTTAAAAACATCCTTTGTGAAAAAACAATTATTTGCGTTACTGAGTATGTTGATCACCACCACCGGATTTGGACAGGTGAGTATATCGGCACAGGTACCTCCTTATGGCATTGTGCACAAAGACCAGTTTTGGAATCTCGTAGTCGTTTCGGGACAAAGTAACGCTATGTCAATACAGGTACAACTAGATGTTGTAAACAAGGTAACCAATCAGCCAGTATTCAGTGCTACCAGTAAGGCTTTCAGCATTTCAAAAGGAAGCAATCGTGTTCAGATAGCTGATGCCAGCCCGCTAGTGTATACTTACTATGCAACGGGTGGTAATTTTCAGGCAGATGGTCTTTTACCGGTTGGCGAATATACCGCCTGCTATACGCTTATCGACACACGACTAAAAGAAGCAGCGGTGGCGCAGGATTGTGTCCCCATCCAGGTGCAGTTGTTAAGTCCGCCACTCCTAAACAATCCGGCAGACAAGAGCATTCTTTCTGAACCCGTATCATTGTTCAGTTGGATTCCACCGGCACCGGCCTCCATGTTAAACAACCCAAGTTATGATTTGACAATGGTAGAAGTGGGGCAGGGACAATCGCAACTGAGCGCCATACAACAAAACATTCCGGTACTATCTGCGAAGAATTTGCAGAATAATTTTTACACGTACACCTTGAGCACACCTACCCTTGACACTTCCAAAACATATGCATGGTATGTAACGGTTAATAACAATGGCTTGCCCATTGGGCAAAGTGATATATGGACTTTCAGTTACAAAAAAAGTTTTAGTACTAATGTTACAGAAACTGATGCTTTTTACACTTTAAAACCAGCTGCTGAGGCCGCTTACGCTGCATTCTCAAATAGTTTGAAAATCATTTATCAAAATGACGCCGGAGACTCCAGTGCTCATTACTTTATCACTGATTTAACAGAAATGAAAATGGGAGTTATTGCAGAGGGAGACACAAAGCTTTCCCCGGGCCAAAATTTCATAGCGATGCCTTTGAATAAATTTCATGAAGACAGGTTGTATTTAATCAGCTTTGTGAATTCACGCAAAGAAAAATGGGCGCTGAAGTTTGTAAAGGAGAAGTCCAAATAGTAACGGAACCGAGCTAGCTAATTACAAAATTGAATTACCTCTAAACCACAATTGATCCAATGGTACAGGTTTTTGCAGAACGTTATAATAAAGTGTTGGCCTCGCTTTTTCTGTCGCTTTTTTACAGCCAGTTTGTAACAGCGGCTTATGTACAAATTGCATTTGAACCGGTTCGACTGCCTGCATTCAACAACCGCTTTTCTAAGTCTGCTCAAAGGGACAACTTGTTCAAGCAGCCATTAACGATAGGCAAGCGACAAGATAATGCACTAAGGAATCCGCATGCTCCTCAAAAAACAACGCCACACAAAGTAGATATTGGTGGTCCTACGCAACCGGAGATGCAATCCTTCCAGAGTGTAAACAGCAATAACATGGTGGATCTGTTTAGCGGTGATTTTTCGTACAATATTCCGCTATTAGATGTGGCGGGTTATCCAGTGAATATTTCATATCATAGTGGGGTGACCATGGACCAGGAAGCCAGTTGGGTTGGACTTGGGTGGAATATTAATCCAGGTGCAGTTACGAGAAATATGCGTGGTTTACCAGATGACTTTAACGGAACAGATTCTGTTACAAAAACCATGTCCATCAAGCCGAACAAAACCGCTGGCGTTACATTGGGCAATGACGTAGAAATTACCGGTATCCCATCAGGGGGCCTTAATGCTGGCTTGGGAACCTCGATTGGAATCATGCATAATAATTATAGGGGCTGGGGATTGGAAACTGGTCTCAACGCTTCCTTAGGCGCTGGCGCAGGTTCTAAAGGTACATTGACTGCGGGTCTGAGTCTCATGAACAGTTCTCAGGATGGAATGACGATTACGCCGTCGTTTTCAGCAAAATCGTCTTTTATTGAGACTGGAAATAACCAGTTTGGTGGCAACATTGGAATCTCCTTACCGTACAACTCACGAAGTGGTTTAAAGAGTTTACAGGTATCTGGGGGACTCTCGGTTAGTGGCAGCATGAAAATCCCGGATAAAGACAATGACCTTCATACGGGTTCCTACAACAAAAGCCTTCCCTTTTCTTCCAGCTTTTCTTTTGTAAATCCTACGTATACTCCAAGTATAGAAATTCCCTATACTAATAATATGTTCACTTTTACCGGTAGGTATGGAGTAGAAACCAAAATCATTAGCGCAAGTGAATACATCAGCGGGTATGTGTCCAAGCAAACGATCGCTGATGCAGACAAAACATTGTCATTGCCTGCTTATGGTTATCTCAACTATCAAAATGCTGCAGGTAAGCAACAGGTATTGCTTGATTTCAACCGGGAGAAAGATATTCCATACCGGGAAAAGCCGGCTTTGCCGACAATAGCAGTGCCTTCCTATACCTACGATGCTTTCACCATTACCGGAGAAGGTACGGGCGGGATGTTCAGGGCATATCGAAGTGACATCGGATATATGCATGATCCAACCATGCGCACAAGGGATAACTCGGCGGCGGCGAGTGCAGATTTAGCAGTAGGGGATGTCGCACATGCCGGAGCTGACCTCAACCTTACCTATGCCTACACGCAAACTGGCGCATGGACAGTTGACAATCCGCTTGCGGGTATTATGAATTTTCAACAACCCAATGGTCTTTTTGAGGCTTCTTATTTTAGAAACCCGGGAGAAAAAACCGTCAATTCAAAAGCGTTCTACAACGCTATTGGCGGGGATGACGTAGTAACAGCCGATATCTATCAATCGCAGCGAAATGACCCTCTTATTACTTCAACGGGTAAATTGAGGGTTTATAGAAATAAATCACTTAAAGAAATAACGCCGACTTTAACAGCAGCCGGTGTAAAAAGGCAACAGAGAGATAAAAGGGGACAGGTCATATCCTACCTCACGGCAGAGGAGGCAGGAGTCGTGGGCCTCAATAAATATATAGAGAATTACACTTTGAACAGGTGGAGTTTACAGAATTGTGGAGACGTAACCATCGATAATGTAAATGGAGATGGTGCGGGGCTTTTGGTGGAATATTTTGCAGGAAGAAACTTTGAACAGAAAAAAAGTGAGGAAAAGCCGCTCAATATTCAAGACATCGACAATAGCACAAATTTGCCGGCTAAAGGAATTGGATATGAAAACTGTTCCATTAGATGGAGTGGGAGATTAAAGCCGGAAACCACGGGCAATTATATTTTTCAAATAACCTCCGATGACGGTGCGAGGCTATTTATTAACGACTCACTTATTATCAACGCCTGGACTGATCACTCGTCACAAGTGGACACGGGTAGTGCAAACCTTGTTGCCGGAGAATTGTACAATATCCGCCTGGAATTTTATAATCATGGTGACGATAGAGTAATGAAGTTTAGATGGTCTTATCAGAATGGAGCCTATGCATCTATTCCTGCAAAAGACCTCTATATGATGCCCGCAGTGGACACGTTTATGATACCTCCCTATTTATCTAAAGAAAAACGTGTAAACAGTTTCCGCAAACCAAATCATATCTCCGAAATAGATGTCTTAAATCCTGATGGAAGAAAATATGTTTACGGATTGCCGGTATATAATTTAAAACAGCGGGAAGCTACGTTTTCCGTAGATCCATCAAGAGCAAGTCTACAAGATGGCATGGTGAAATATACGGCAGGAACGGATGATAGTACTACTAACAAACAGGGAAATGAAAACTATTTTAACGCGGAAGATATACCTGCCTACGCACACTCGTTTCTGCTAACAGGTATCATGTCTCCGGATTACGTTGACATTACGGGCGATGGTATTTCTGATGATGATTTGGGCGACGCTGTTAAGTTCACTTATAGTAAAGTCAATGGCATTAAGAACCCATTTGGTTGGAGAGCTCCTTATGTAGATAGTGCTTCTTATAACGAAGGATTAAGAACAGATGGTCGCGACGATAAAGGATCATACACCTACGGAGAAAAGGAGATGTGGTATTTGCATTCAATAGAAAGTAAAAACATGATTGCGGCATTTATAGTTAGCGATAGAAAAGATATGCTGGCTATTAACCGTGCCGGAATAAAAGATAATGTATCTCATTACGCCAAGAAGCTTGATTCCATTAAACTTTTTACAAAGGCTGCTTTTCTCAAAGACGGAATATATGCCAAGCCTGTTAAGACTGTTCATTTTGAATACACCTATGAGCTTTGCATGAAGTTGAATGGTAATGAATCTACAGACTCAGGCAAACTTACGCTGAAAAAAATATGGTTTACATATAATGGTAATAACAAGGGCGTAAAAAATCCATATGTATTTGTATATAATTCAAAAAATCCCACCTACAACGTTAGATCTTATGATCGGTGGGGAAGTTATAAAGATCCATTACAGAACCCTTCGTCAACGACAAGTAATCTGATTACTAATTCCGAATATCCTTATGCTTTACAAGATAGCACTCTTGCAGCTCAAAATGCGGCAGCATGGACGCTAGACTCGATTGTCCTTCCTTCTGGAGGCCGCATGAAAATTACTTATGAAAGCGACGATTATGCTTATGTGCAAAATCGACGGGCAATGCAAATGATGCGCATTGTTGGTTTTTCGATGAACCAGCCTAGTAATGTTTCAGACCTTAGTAACAACTTGTATTCTGCAACTGATCCTCTTGCGTTGATTTCACAGGATCATCTCTTTGTAGGTATTCGGGTGCCAAGAGCTGTAAGCAGTAATCAGGAAGTTTATCAGAAATATTTAGAAAACATACAGCGTCTTTACTTCAAATTGTATGTAAAAATGCCGTCGGATAAGTTTGGCAGCGGTTATGAATTTGTGCCAGGGTATGCTGCTCCGGATTTTGCAGGTGGATATGGTTTCTTAGGAAGTGGAGACGTCATCTGGTTAAAATTAAAGGGCATTAATCTGTCCGGAGAAGGCGATGGCAATTTCAGTCCAGTGGCTAAAACGGCCATTCAGTTTCTACGTTTGAACCTACCCTCTAAAGCGTATCCAGGGTCTGATACCGGCGACGATTTTGAAGCCAGCGATGCCGTTAAAATCCTTTTGGCACAAGTTACCAATATGATGGGCATGTTTGCCTCTTTTGACGGAAGCGCAAGAGCAAAAAACTGGGCAAGAAAAATTGATACATCCCGCAGCTTTATTCGCATAAATAATCCGGAATATAAAAAATATGGAGGTGGGTTACGTGTGAAACGTATTACTATATACGATCATTGGAACAGTATGACCAAACAAAAAGAAGCCGTATATGGTCAAGAGTACACGTACACCACGACAAAAGAAATAAATGGAGTTGCTACGACAATCAGCAGCGGCGTTGCAACTTATGAGCCAATGTTAGGTGGAGAAGAAAATCCATGGCACAACCCGATTGAATATAATCAGCAGGTCGCACCTTTAGCACCTGTAGCGATGGGTTATGTTGAAGAGCCGATGGGTGAGTCATTCTTTCCTGGCGCAAGTGTTGGATATAGTAAAGTAAAGGTAAGATCGATTAATACCGTAAAGAAAAAATCAGCGAACGGATTTGCAGAAACAGGTTTTTTCACAAGCTACGACTTTCCAACAATCGTTGACCGGACTGTTATCGATGATAACACCAAAAAGCGGTTTAAACCTGCCTTGAGCACGTTTCTTCGTATCAATGCGCGACACTTCTTAACCGTTTCACAAGGTTATAAAATAGAGCTGAATGATATGAATGGTAAAACGCGTTACCAGGCTACTTATGCAGAAACCGACAGTGTCTCGCCAATCTCTTATACAGAAAACTTTTACAAGATTGATAATTCAAACGATGAGTTCAAGCATTTGAATAATACCGTAATGGCCATACAACCAAATGGTACAATTGACACCGCTGCGATAATCGGAAAGGATGCTGAACTTATGATGGACATGCGTGAACAGCAATCCGTAACCAACGGAAATAACTTCAGTGTAAATGTCGATTTCTTTACATTTTCCGTTCCGCCTGTGCTCGCAATTCCTTCTTTCCTGGCCATGCCTCAAAGAGAAGAAAACAGGTATAGGTCAGTTGCTACGACTAAAGTGATACAACGTTATGGCATACTGGATAGCATCATTGCAATAGATAAAGGCAGTAAGATTGTTACGGAAAACCTTTTATATGACGCAGAGACGGGTGATGTTGTATTAACCCGCACACAAAACGAATTCAATGATTCGGTTTTTAATTTCACTTATCCGGCACACTGGGCCTATAACAATATGGGAGGTGCATATCAAAACATCAGTGCAGTCTTCGACCACCTCACAATCATGAATGGGAAACTGATTGGGGGGAGCATTGTAGACAGTATGCAAAATTATTTTACGGGTGGCGATGAATTGTTAGCTTATACAAAAGTGAAAACAGGTGGAACAGATTGCGCGCCTCTTATAGCCAAATTTCCTATCAAAGAAAAATTATGGGTGGTAGATACAAGTCTATATGGAGGGGCAAGAAACCTGTTCTTTATCGACGAAGATGGAAAGCCATTTACGGGTAACGATGTGTCTTTAAAAATTACAAAATCAGGTAGAAAAAATTTGGGTGGCACCGTTGGAACAGTGTCTTTATTATCAAATCCAGTGGTAAAAGCTGACAGTAATTATACTTTGAAAATAGACAGCACCCAGCGTATTTTAAATGCTGGTGCTGCTGAATATAAACAGGTGTGGAGGGTAGCAGAACAAAAGAAACAAAATTTTATAAAGACTTGTGTACCTCCTTCATATCTTCCGATGTTCAAGTCGTACATGGAAAATCTATTGGGTTACATGAGTAACTGGAACAAGATGGCACTTTCTCAAAGTGACAATGTTACCGTGCGCGACCTGGTAAACACCGCCATTTCATATGGGTTGACTGTCGATACCGTGAATTGTCAATTTATAAAAGATAATCTGGACGGTCCTTTTTATATGTTACCAACCAGCTTTTTCACCCCTTTTGGTTCAATCTACTCAGTTAGCAGCTTCGAGCCGGGAGATGTAATATACAGGGCGCAATTTGGTAGTTGCATCATTCGGCTGGTCGCAAGCTCTTCGCAAGCTGGCTATACCGACGAATGGTCTAGTTTCACGTCGGATAAATTGCAGTATATATGGACAGGGGATGACTCTGACACAATTCGATTCTCGTTCGCTGCCCCTGGTGCTTGCCACTCTTATACTTATGGATACTGTCCCCCAATGGCATATCTTGAAGTAGAATCATGTAATGATTGCAACAATATCGTTGCCGGCGTTTGCTACAATCCTATCACCGATTCTGCCACCAATCCATACAAATACGGCATCGTTGGTAACATTCGTCCTGAAAAAAGCTATGTCTATTATTCCGAAAGGGCAGAGACTGATCCTGGGGTGTTGACCAATATCCGGACAAACGGAACTATTCCCTCTTTTATGCCGTTCTGGAAATTCCAGGGCAATGGCGTGGTTCCGCAATATGATACTAGTCGATGGGTTTGGAACGCACGGACTACACTGTTCAATAAGCGTGGTCTTGAGATGGAGAATACTGATCCGCTTGGAAGATATAATGCCGGTCTATATGGCTATGACCAGGCACTGGCGGTTGCTGTCACACAAAACGCAAGATACCGCGAAGCAGCCTTTGATGGTTTTGAGGATTACGGTTTTGGAATGAGTTCCTGTTATAGTACTTGTTCTGTGGGACGCCATTTAGACTTCAGTAGTAATGCGTCAAACTTCGATAATACGCAGAGCCACACCGGTCGCTATAGTCTGCGTGTAGATGCAAATTCATCTATTGGTATAGCGGCTCCGATTGCTGCCATAGATAACAACAATGTGTCACTAAACTTTAATACGAAATCGATAAGCTGTACGGCAACGCCTGTTTTGGATGGCATCTTAACGACTGCCCAAACATTGTTGCCGGTATTTTCACCAATTCCTTCGAGCAAACTGTTGATCAGTACCTGGGTAAAAGAAGCTCAAAGTTGTAATTGCGCGACCTATACAAATAGTCAGCTGATCATAACCATTACAACAGCTACAGGCAATGTATCGAGAACCGCGAAGCCTTCCGGCAATATCATAGACGGTTGGCAAAGAATTGAGGATACCATTTCCGTTCCTGCCAATGCTACCAATCTTTCGCTAGGTTTTGTTGCGACAAGTGATAGCGCTGTGTATTTCGATGATGTCCGGGTGCTTCCTTTCAATGCAAACATGAAATCATTTGTGTACGACAAAAACAACCTGCGCCTGATGGCAGAACTTGATGAGAATAACTACGCCACTTTCTACGAATATGACGACGACGGAACGTTGATACGCGTGAAAAAAGAAACAGAAAGAGGCGTAAAAACCATTAAGGAAACAAGAAGCGCTTTATTAAAAGAAACTGTTCAATAGAGAGAAATGAAAAAAATATTTTATTGCTTATTGCTATTAAATTTTTTGAGTGTGTTGTGTCACGCACAGGGCACTACTGATAGCTCTGCTTTGGTACATCTATTAACGGATATGTCAGAAAAATACAAAACTGCCGGCATGTTAGGATATGATATTAAGTATCGCTTCACTAGTGAAACCGATCCAACCAAAACCTTTGATTCACTGCAGGGACGAATAGAAATGGACAGTTTGAGATACTGGTGCAAACTTGACAATACCGAGACAATGTCAAATGATAAGTACACCGTCATTTTATTCAAAGAAGACAAACTGATGTATTTATCGAAAGCGTCCTTATTAAATCGAAGTGTTGACCCTTTGCAAATTTTGCAACGGCTACTTACCACATTAGGGAACGCATCTTATAATCAAACCGTAAACAAACAATATAAAACAGTTGTCATAAGGTTCCCCCAATCATCTTCATGCAAGCAAATTGAATACACCGTGGACATCGGTACAGGTTATTTATCAAAGATGGTGTATGTGGTTCCGACAGCGCAACTTGTCGATCAATCTGCCC
>Ga0318567_10000176_pt1 | contig 29057 bp, 21 predicted proteins | sample GRESIP088b5f20_FD_203691 | JGI IMG/M metagenome (GOLD analysis project Ga0318567, IMG submission 203691) | Tropical soil microbial communities from Luquillo Experimental Forest, Puerto Rico - GRE.SIPMG.088b5f20 | ecosystem: Environmental > Terrestrial > Soil > Tropical forest > Bulk soil...
TTATGCATTAGTTCGTATAAGTTGTTAAAAACAAGTGAGTTGTGGGAGTTTCATTGAACTACGGTAAAGAAAAGTAACAGTTCAATGAATGACTCAATGAAGTTTTCGATTTAGAGCAGTAAAACTAGAACAGGCTAAAAACAGAAAACCCATAAGATCAATGACTTATGGGTTTTACAATACTTTAATTTATTTGATTTTACGCTAAAAAGTGGAGCTGAGGGGAGTCGAACCCCTGTCCAAACATATTCTCCAAAAGCTTTCTACATGCTTATTTCTTTATTATTTGTCGGCGGTGTACAGGAAAAGAACCAACCAATACACCACTTAGCTGAATGGGCTTAAGTTATAGTCACAGCCTTCTACAACAGCATTCTGTGTTTGTTTTTGAGTCGGCGGCGGCGCATGGTAACAGAACAACCGGCGCGGCGGCCCTAATGACTATCTAATCACTGATTAGGCAGCCATGGCATACTGAGTATTGCCATTTGAAGTTTGTGCATTCCAGATTAAAGTGCAGATTACACAACGCACTGCATGCTTACACTCTCAAAGATCTACGCTGTCAAAACCAATACAGCCCCGGGGAAAATGCGCGAGAGTTCGTCTTCATACATTTTTCGCGAACAGCAAATTTAAGCAATTAATAATTAATAATTAAGAATTAATAAGGCGCCCCAACTCTTAGCGATTCACTTAAACTGTAGGGCGGTTTTGAAGCGACTGTTGCTCGCGACTCACTCCATTAATTATTAATTATTAATTGAATAAAACGCTAGTTTCACCACATGGATAATGTCAAAATTTACAACGAACGAATCACCAGGCTGGAGGACGATTTGCGATTGCTCAAAAGAAGAAAGAACACCATAAGTTGGATTCGTTTTATCATCACCGTTGTCGCGGCTTTTGTGGCCTGGCAATTGAAAGATAACGGGTGGTTGTATATCGCTTTGCCGATCTTTATTTGGCTCGCTGTTTTCCTGCGGCTCGTGGTGCTGGCGGTGAAAAACAATGCCAGTATTGCGCATCACCAACGGCTGGTAGCGATCAACTACCAGGAGATTGCCATAGCAAAAGGACATTATACTGATCGGCCGGATGGAAGTCAGTTCAAGCTGCAAGTGCACGATTATGCCAACGACCTCGACATCTTCGGCAGGGCATCGATTTATCAATACATCAATCGCACCACTTCCGAACAGGGAAATAAATTTCTGGCTGATAAATTACTGCATCCGTCTGATGTAGCCGACATTCTTCAAATACAGGATGCTGCAAAGGAATTGGCTCCAACACTCGAATGGCGGCAAGAATTGAAGGCATATGGAATGGAGTCGCCCATCGCAATTGCAACGCAGGAAAAGATTGCGACATGGCTCCGCGAACCGTTTGCATTTTCGAACGGTAAAGGCTGGCAATTCATGCGGATCATTTTTCCCGTGATCAGTTTGTCAACGCTAGTATTGCACATCATCGGCATTATTTCTTCGCCAATTTTTTATGCGTTGGTCATTTTGTATTTGCTCATTTCCGGAGGTATTACCAAATTGGTAACGGCACAATATCTTTCGCTAAACAAAATAGTAGGGCAGGTGACGACGCTTTCCAATAGTCTTGAAACCATTGAAAAGATTGAACCTAAAGCAGCTTTACTACAAGCAATCAAGACTTCTTTCGTTGGCACAACATTCCGGTCTTCGACGGAGGTTAAACGACTGAAAAGTATTCTCGATAAATTTGATGTCCGCCTCAATCCATTGGTATTTCTCCCGCTCAATGCTTTCCTGCTGTGGGATCTGCAATTGATTTTTCAATTGGAAAAATGGAAGCAGAAAAATCAATCCAACGTCAATAACTGGTTCGATAAACTCGGCGAAATTGAATTTCTAAATACGATCGCCAATCTTGATTTCAATCAACCACAATGGGCCTTCGCATCGTTTGCCCAAGAGCACGGACATCTAGCTGCAACAGATCTCGGCCATCCGTTGATTGAAAAAAAGAAAAGGGTTGACAGCAATTTTGAAATCCATGGTACGCCACAACTGGCGCTGATCACGGGTTCCAACATGGCGGGCAAGAGTACGTTTTTGCGAAGCGTAGGAACAAACATTGTGTTGGCGATGATGGGTGCGCCGGTGTGTGCGTCTTCATTCACGCTTTCTCCCATGCGTGTGATCAGCACGATGCGTATTGCGGACAACCTGGAAGAAAGTACTTCCACTTTTTATGCTGAGCTTAAAAAACTACAGTACATTATTGAAGCAGTGAACAGAAAAGAAAAAGTTTTCTTGCTGTTCGATGAAATTCTCCGCGGCACCAACTCTGCCGATCGCCATCTTGGTTCCGCGGCCTTGATAAAACAATTGATGCATCACGATGCGATTGGCATTCTTGCCACGCACGATCTTGAACTTACCAAACTCACTGGTGAGTTTCCGCAATCGATCTGCAATTATCATTTCGATATGCAACTCAAAAATGGCAACGAATTATTTTTTGACTACAAACTAAAGGATGGTATTTGCGAGAGCATGAATGCAGCGATATTGATGAAGATGATAGGGATTGAATTGAGATGAGAGAAACGAACGCAGATTTTCAAGATTGTGATGATTTATTATGATTTTTTATTTAGCACGCAGATGACGCTGATTGGGCAGATTTACGCGGATTTAATGCGGCCTCCTTTATAAAAGCAAAACAGCAAGACAATATAAAGTCTTGCTGTCTTAGTATAAAAAATTTAATCAGTGTAAATCAGTCAAATCAGTGTCATCAGTGTGCTCACTTAAATAGTCGGAAGATATCTAGTCCCAATGCGTAGGCCATGATTCCGAGCAATAACACCATGCCCGCCATTTGCGCATACTCCATGAATTTATCGCTCGGTTTGCGACCGCTGATCATTTCATACAATGTAAACAATGCGTGGCCTCCATCAAGACCTGGAATTGGAAGGATGTTCATCAATGCCAATACCAGCGAGAAGAATGCTGTCAGTCCCCAGAAGCTCTGCCAATCCCAAACCGGTGCGAACATTTTACCAATGGAAACAACGCTTCCCAGTGATTCGTTCGCGTTTACTTTACCGCTAAAGATCAGCTTTAACTGCAGCCAGTAAGATTGAAGAGTTTCCTTGCTTTTCTTAACGCCTGCTGGAATGGCCTGGGCAAAACTGTAGTTGATTTCTTTTGTTTCGAAAAAGGATTTAAAATCACCATTATAAATGCCAATCACACCTGTCTCAGGAACCGTGAGAGTAATGTGACTGGTGTCTTTACCACGCAGCACAGTCAGATCAACTTGTTTGCCTTTGCTTTTCCAAACCTGCTTTCTGAAGTCCTGGAAAAACTCTGTGCTTGTACCATTTATCGCGATGATCTTATCGTTCTTTTTAATGCCTGCTTTTGCTGCGGCGCTTGTGTCGCTGGCGAGGCTATCGACTTTCGTGAAAGGCACACGCATCTCGATAAAGTTTACTGCTTTATACTTGATCAGTTTGCCAGCAAAATCATCCGGAATATTGATGGTTTGTTTTTGACCGTCTCTTTCTACCTCTACAGTTTTTGATCCGCTCAAAATGATCTTCATCGGAATTTTGTTGAAGCGGTCGATGTATTCACCATCAACACTCAACACTTTATCGCCATCTTTAAAACCGATGCTTTGTGCCAATGAATCTGCCGCAATACCATAAGTAAATTTATTGGTAGGGACATATTCTTCGCCCCAATGCCAAAGCATACAGGCGTAGATCAGGAAGCCCAACATAAGATTTACCAACACACCTCCAACCATGATGATCAGTCTCTGCCAGGCCGGTTTGCTGCGGAACTCCCATTCTTTTGGAGCAAGTTTCATTTGCTCTTTGTCCATGCTTTCGTCGATCATGCCGGAAATTTTTACATAGCCGCCAAAAGGAACCCAGCCAAGACCGTATTCAGTTTCGCCGATTTTCTTTTTAAACAGGGAAAACCATGGATTGAAGAAGAGGTAGAATTTTTCAACACGGCATTTGAACCATTTGGCCGGAAGGAAGTGGCCAAGCTCGTGCAATACAACGATAATAGAAAAGGATAAAATAAACTGTCCTGCTTTTACTGCAAATTCTGTCCAGTCGATTGCTAATAAGGTCGTCATACAGGTATTATAATCACCGTATCCCGGTACTTTTTGAATTTTGAATAGTCGCAAATATAGGGAAAAGTTTGAGGGTGTGGTATGAGCGAAATGGCGGAAGGTATAAGGTATTATGTGTAAGGCATAAAATGCTTGAAAACGGCAGTCAATGCTAACAATAATATTTTTGTTAATCTTTCCTTATGTGCCTGACGCAAAACACCTAAAGCGACGCTAAATCCATGCCTATATAGCTTATCCCTCAAAACTCCAGCCTTCTACAAATTCAACAATGACGCTGCAAATTCCCTTGCCTCTGCGTCACTATTATAATAATCTTCCAGTGTTGGTTTTTCAATGAACGCCACTTTTTCCATCGTTCGCTCAATTAGGTCGGTCATGTCGAGGAAACCCAGGCGGTTTTTCAGGAACGCATATACGCCCATTTCGTTCGCTGCATTCATTACGCAGGGCAAGTTGCCGCCCTTAAACAAAGCTGCTGTCGCCAGGCCAAGATTGCGGAAGGTTTTAAGATCCGGCTCTTCAAATGTGAGCGAATTCGGTTTGCGGAAATCATAGCGTGGGAAACTGTTCGGCAAACGCTGTGGAAAACCCAATGCATATTGAATCGGCAATTTCATGTCAGGAAGGCCCATTTGCGCCTTGATGCTGCCATCTTCAAACTGTACCAGGCTATGAATGATGCTTTGAGGATGAATAACCACCTGCAGTTGATCTGGCTTCAGGTTGAACAGCCATCTTGCCTCGATCATTTCGAGACCTTTATTCATCAAAGTCGCGGAGTCAACACTTATTTTGGCGCCCATGTTCCAGTTAGGGTGCTGCAAAGCGTGGTCGCGCTTTACGTTTACAAGGTAATTGGGTTTTTTGCCGAGAAATGGCCCTCCGGAGGCCGTGAGAATCACTTTTTCGATCTTGTTGCGTGTTTCTCCCACAAGGCACTGAAAAATGGCAGAATGCTCGCTATCCACAGGAATGATCGGCACTCGGTACTGCACCGCTTTTTGCATCACGATATCACCTGCGACTACCAAAGTTTCTTTATTGGCAAGGGCGATCGGTTTGCCGTTTTCAATGGCTTTTAGCGTGGGTTTTAATCCCGCAAAACCTACGATCGCGGCCAACATCATATCATAGGTATCCATCGCGGCCACTTCTTCCAGCGCGTCTTCTCCTGCAAAAACTTTTACATCAGTGCCGGAAAGGTCCGCTTTTACTTTCGCGTACTGGGATTCATCTCCTATAACAACAATATTCGGATTGAATTTTCGCGCCTGCTCTACAAGCAAAGCAGCATTGGAATGAGCGGTGAGGATTTCGGCTTCAAACAGTTTTTCATTTGCTGCGATTACTTCCAGTGCTTGTTTGCCGATGGAACCAGTCGAACCAAATATAGCAATACGTTTTTTTGTAATATCCGGCATTAGGAATGATATTTTGGTGGCACTTGCAAAACTGTGCCATTAATTGTTAAAATTTAAAATAATCTGGCCGGTGGCAGTATTAAATATTCGGTCTTTCAAATCTGAAGCGCCTGTCTTCAGAACACAAAATTCAGGATCATGGAAAATTTTCAACCCAACCGGGAAGCTAAATTAAGGCAATAATCGGACTGAAACTGGTTTTCGGGATTAAAGTTGTAACAAGCGTGAAGAAATTGTGGATTTCAGAGAAGTTGTTAGTTGCTGGTTGTTAGTTGATAGGAGGAAAGATGCACCTAGGTTCGAACAACTAACAACTAACAACCAACAACTTTTTTCCCCTTTTTTACAAATAAATTTTTCCGGGTATTTTTTAATTGTCATTTTTACATTAATTTAGTTGTAACGACGATTGACTGCTATGCCATTTAATATCCCAGACGATACTGCATTACTGAGTCTGCTTGCTCAAGATGATGAAACTGCGTTTCAAATCTTGTTTGACAAGTACAGAGGAAAGATCTTCAGCGTTGCTTATGTCTACGTTAAAAGCTCCTCCGTGGCTGAAGAAATTGTACAGGATGTCTTTCTTAAAGTTTGGTTCCAGCGAAAAGATTTACAAAACATCAGGAACTTCAAATCCTGGTTATACACAGTCAGCAAAAACTACATTATTAATTATCTCGAAAAAATTGCGAACGAACAAAAGGCAAGACGTTACTACAGTGAACTGCATGTGGTATCGGAAGATAATTGCGATTTTAAAGTGCGCGATAATCAATACACACAACTGCTCACAGATGCCATCCAGCAACTGCCTGCACAACAGCAGAAGATCTACACAATGGCGAAGCAGGGCGAACTTTCCTACGAGTCCATCGCCACTAAACTCAACATTTCACGCCTCACTGTTAAAACACACATGGCCCGCGCTCTTGAGTCCATACGCAGCTACATTAAGGCGCATGGAGGAGCGTTGATGGTGGTGTGCATTATGATCAACTTTTTTTAATAAATGAATAGTTGTTAGGAGGAAACTTATTCCATAAAGCCGAACAACGAACAACTATCAACAAACAACTTGTCGTCTCCCGCTGCCAAAAATATTTTTTCACTTCCTGTACTCCGACCATCCCCGCCGCTTGTCTTAATTAAATGAACCTTGGGAAATAACCAGCTATGGTCAATAAAGAGAGAATACAATATTTACTGGACAAATATGTTGCAGCTGAAATTTCTGCTGTGGAAGAAGAGGAATTATTCGATGCTATTGGCTCTGGCATGTATAATGAACTTTTGTCGAACCACATTATGGGAAGGTTTCACAAGCCGCAAGAGGAGGATTTGAATATCGATGAGCAAAGAGCGAAAGAGATGATCGCCAAAATAAAACATGCGGAGAAGGAAACAGCGAACGTTATACCTATTCAAAAGAAACATAATTACAGAAGAGTTTGGTTTGCGGCAGCATCGGTTTTGGTTGTTTGCTTAAGCGCGGCAGCTTTGTTTTTGTCAAAAAAGAATTCCGCTGCGGAGCTGGTTGCTGTAAAGGAAGAAGTGAAAGGAGAGATGTTTGTCAATAAAGAAAACAATGGCGAAAAAGCTGAACGTTTTCAATTGGAAGATGGAAGTTTCATCACTCTTAAACCCGGTTCTTCAGTAAAATATCCTGAACATTTTTCGGCAGACAAACGCGATGTGTATTTATCCGGCGAAGCTTTCTTCGAGATCACAAAAAACGCCAGCAAACCGTTTTTTGTGTACAACAGAAATCTTGTAACGCATGTGCTGGGAACTTCTTTCAATATTAAAACAGACGAGCACAACAAGAAGATCGAAGTGTCTGTAGTAACAGGAAAAGTAGAAGTCTACGAGCGTGACGACAACGCCGACGAGATCAAACAAAGGAAGAACAAGGGCCTTATCATCACACCGAATCAAAAAGTAATTTACGAAGAAGAGAATAAAACTTTCGACGCAACACTTGTCGATGTTCCGTTGCCCATAGCAGCTTATAAAGACAGCGTGCAAGTCGCTCCAGTAAAAGCACCATCAGCATTTATATTTGAATCGGAAAGATTTGAAAGCATCATAAAGGCATTACAGATAACCTACGGAGTGAACATCGAAGTAGAGGATGAGAACATAAACAACTGCCTCTTTACAGGTGATATTACCGATCAGAATCTTTACAAAAAACTCGATATTCTTTGCCAGTCGCTAAACGATACTTACGAAGTAAAAGGCACATCAATACTCATACGCGGCAAGGGATGTAAATAATTCAATCACTAAACCATCATTATTGCTTTATGAAAAACAACAACTGCGAAACCTAACACAACAAACAATCTCTCTCGATTATACTGCAAAAAAATGCCGGTATGTGGGGCATACCGGCAAGGAAACCTATGCGGTTTAATTATGTCCGAAACAGTTTACTTAACGAACAAAATCATATGAAATTATGAAAAAAAAGCAATTTATTGCTTCAATACTGCTTGCAATGAAGATTATTGTAGTACAATTTACTATCGCCGTCACTTTTGCGTTTTCGGTATACGCAAAAAAATCAGAAGCGCAGGGCATACTGGATAAGCCCGTGACGCTTACTGTGGACAAAATAACGGTGTTCAAGTTCATCTCGTTAATGCAACAACAGACTGGGGTAAAATTCCTCTACAGCCCGTCTGCCATTGACGGAAATAAAAAAATCAGTTTTTCCGGAGATAATAAAAAGATTTCTGAAGCGCTTTGCGAAGTGATGAAGCCGCTCGATATCCGCTATAAAGTGGTGGACGACCAGATATTGCTTTATCCGGAAGAAACCAGCCTCAATCCTTTGCCAGACAACAGGACCGTAAACGTCGCAGCGGACCACTACGTTGGTGGTACTGTTGTGAATGAAAAAGGCGAACCCCAGGCCGGCGTAAGTGTTACGATAAAAGGCTCCAGCCTTGGCGTTTCTACAAATGAAAAAGGCTATTTCCGCATCAATGTAAAAGATGACAACGCTACTCTTATAATCAGCTATGTTGGCTACAAATCGCAGGAATTTAAAGTAGGCAACAAAACAGATTTTGTATTAAAACTGGAACCATCTACTGACCAACTGAATGATGTGGTGGTAGTAGGATATGGTACGCAAAAACGAAAAGATCTTACAGGCTCCGTAGCAACTGTAAGTGTTGCCGACGCTAAAAAGAACCCTACCTATGATGTTGCGAAAATGTTGCAGGGACAGGTTGCCGGCGTTACTGTTCATGGTTCGGGCGAGCCCGGCGGTTATGTGAGCATTAAAGTAAGAGGGATCAGCAACTTTGGTAACAACAGCCCTCTGTTCGTTATCGACGGCGTTCCTATTGATGCACCATTCGATTTTTCACCGGAAGACATCGAGTCTATCTCTGTTTTGAAAGATGCCTCTGCAGGTGCGATCTATGGTTCTCGTGCAGCAACAGGTGTAGTGATCATCACCACTAAAAAAGGAAAGGCTGGTTTACCAAAAATAACAATCAATGGCTATGCCGGCATTCAGCAGGTACCAAAGAAAATATCTGTATTGGACCGTGTGGGTTACCAAAAAGTAGTGAATGCTGCCACAACAAATGCAGGTCTTTCACTGGTTCCCGCGAATGATCCATCCAACCCAAATTTTGTCTCCAATATCAATACAGACTGGCAGGATGCTGCCCTGAAACGCGGTTCAATCCAGAATTACAACGCAGGTATTTCCGGCGGAAGCGATGCGCTTAATTACAATGTGTCGCTTGGTTACTTCGATCAAACCGGCTACCAGGTTGGACCACAGGCCTACAAACGTTATTCTCTCAACACAAGTCTGCAGGGAAAGAAAGGCAGATTCAGCTATGGCGCCAAAGTGGCTTACATGTATTCCAAAAAAGGAAACTACGCAGGTACCGCAAACCACGCTGTATTTGGAGGAACTGTTACCAGTATGCTTACTGCCATACCTACAATGCCGGTGTACGATTCAACGAAAGAAGGCGGTTATGGCGGTACTGACCAAACTATTCACCGCGCCATTTCTGCAAACGTTGTTGGTTTGAACTCAATCGTAGACGACTGGAGCGAACGCAACAGGGTGTTATTAAACGGCTGGGCAGAATTTGAAATCGTTAAGAATTTAAAATACAAGATCAACGCAAGCTTCGACAGAACGGACTATAAAAACTACCATTATGAGCCAAGCTTCAACATGGGTTTTTATTACATCAACACCCAGTACTACTACATGGAAGGATTTGGTCAGCCTAACAAACAGCTTGTAGAAAATACACTGACCTATAACATTACTGAAGGAAAGCACCAGGCAGACTTCCTTGCAGGTTATACATTTGAAAAACAAAACAGTCCATGGCAAACCGGTACATCACGCGATAACGGAAGCATGCAGTTCCCATCATTCAGCAATGCAGCGGCTTCTGCCAATACAATCTCTGAGGGAAGAGCTACTTATGTTACCACCGGTCTTTTGGGAAGAATCAACTACAACTATGATCAACGCTATCTCCTTACAGTAAACTTTAGAAGAGATGGATCTTCCAAATTTTCTCCCGCAAAAAGATATGGTAACTATGTGGGTGTCGCAGGTGCCTGGAACATTAGCAACGAAAAATTCATTACGCTTCCTTCAGCTATCAGTAGCATGAAACTGCGTGGTGGATGGGGAACATTGGGTAACCAGCTTAACCTGACCGAGTACCAATGGCAACCGTTTATCAACACCGCTTCAAACTACAACTTCAGCAATACCTATGCACACGGCGCGACAACTGTTTCCGTTGCAGATCCTAACCTGCATTGGGAAAGCTCTACCACAAGTGACGTAGCGTTGGATATGGGTTTCATGAAAGAAAAACTAAACCTGACCGTTGAGTATTTTGATAAAAAAGCTTCAGACATTCTTACCGATCTTCCTTTGCCATACTCTGTTGGGTCTGTACCAAATACTATCAGGACCAATGCAGCAACTGTAGAGAATAAGGGTATTGAACTTACATTGGGCTATAGAAAAACTGAAGGCAGATTTACCTATAATGTAAGTGCAAACTTTTCTACACTGAAAAACAAAGTGCTGAAACTGGGTGGTACCAATAATCCAATCTATGGTTCCGGCAGTAAAACAGAAGTGGGAAGATCAGTGGGTGAATTGTACGGCTATCAAACCGAAGGTATTTTCCAATCTGCTGATCAGGTGGCAGGTCACGCATTCCAGTCTGTTCAAACATCTCCTGGCGATGTGATCTTCAAGGCACAGAATGGAAAAAATAACGATCATACCTATACGCTTACAGATGCAAATGACAGAACGTACCTCGGTAATACCATTCCTAAATACAACTATGGCTTTACTTTTAACGCAGCGTATTCTGATTTTGACCTTTCTCTGTTTATACAGGGAAGTGGCGGTAACAAAGTGTTTAATGGTGTTTACCAGGCGCTCATGACTGGACAATATGGTAACCAGCATACAGATGAATTAAACTTCTGGACACCAACCAATACAAACACAAAAGTTCCAAGACCAATCATCAACGATCCAAACGGCAACAACCGTTTTTCAGATCTGTTTGTTGAAAACGGTTCTTATGTAAGATTGCAAAATGTACAAATAGGATATAATATTCCGGCTTCATCAGTTCTTATAAGAAAACATGTTTTTAACAAGCTCCGTTTATACGTGGCAGGAGAGAACGTGCTCACCGTTAGCAAATACAAAGGATATGATCCTGATTTTATCAGCGACGGTTTGTTTAACCGCGGATTTGATTATGGTTCATTCCCTAATCCAAAAACGTTCATGTTCGGTATTCAGGCAGCGTTCTAATTTTTTATCGTTAAACTAACTAAGAATGAAAAAGATTTTTTTGAAATACGGAATAGCCATTTGTTCGATCATCACTTTAGCGAGTTGTGATAAGCAACTTAACCAGGTCAATCCAAATACTCAAACGTCAGCATCTTTTTGGAAAACACAGGACGATGCACTGGCAGGAACAAATGCATGTTACCAGACTTTTATTGAAGATGGTGGCTACATGCGCTTTTCGCCCATTTTGCTCAACGTACAGGGCGATGATATTAAAAGTAACAGCCCGTGGACAGCTATATCAAACGCTGCGAGATTTCAACTGGGAACCGCCGATAACTCAGGTTACGGCTGGACATTCGACGAATTTTACCAGGGCATTTCACGATGCAACCAGGTGATTCAAAATGTGCCCGGCATCTCCATGGACAATACATTAAAGAATCGTTTAGTAGGCGAGGCTTATTTCTTACGCGGTCTTTATTATTTCCATTTAGTAAACATGTTCGGTAGTGTGCCGTTGCCTACAACGCCGGCGAAAACAATGCCGCAATCCACAGTAGCGCAGGGATGGGCGCAGGTAAAGGCAGACTTCAAAGCAGCCATTCCTTTATTGCCCACAACATATGCAAACCCTGATAAAGGACGTGCTACCAAAGGTGCAGCGATGGCTTATCTTGGAAAAGCATATCTCTTTAACGGCAATTTTGATAGTGCTTCTGCACAATTTAAATCTGTAATTGATCTCAATGTGTATAGCCTTATGGCAAACTATGCTGACAACTTTAGCGAAAACACTGAGAACAATGCAGAGTCTGTTTTTGAACTTCAATTCTCATTAACAGCGGGTGGTACAGACTTACAGTGGCAAGGTGTACCTTCCTCTACATGGGGCTTTTATTCTGCACGTGCCATCACATTTGGTGCGCCAAACTTTGGATGGACAGACGTGCAACCTACAGCAACTGCGTTGGCTGAATATCGCCAGGAAAAAACAAAGGATGGAAAAATTGATCCGCGTTGCCTTGCGACTATTTTCTACAACGACACTGTAGATACACATTTGGCAACTACGCCAATGTATCAGACAACGTTCCAGGTTGCTTATGCTTCAAGCCCTGCTTACATGAAAGATACTTATTGCAAAAAGTATGAAAACTGGCAGGGTTCAAAGCCAAATGAGTATGACTGGAAATCTGGCATCAACGAAAGACTCATGCGTTATTCCGATGTAATGTTGATGTACGCTGAATGCCAGAATGAATTGGGCAATGCATCAGAGTGTGCAAAGTATATTCAACTGGTGCGCAACAGGGCAAACCTGCCTGACCGTCAATCGGAATTTGCAGGGTACAGCAAAACGCAAATGCGTGACCAGATTGGCCATTAAAGATTGCTGGAATTCTGCCTTGAAGGTCACCGCTTTGACGACATCCGCAGATGGGGCTGGTTGAACGATGCAACTAAACTTGCATGGTTGAAATCAAGAGATCCAGAGTTCAATAGTTACCTGCCTGGCAGAGAATTGTTGCCAATTCCGCAAACAGAAATTGATAACAACCCGGGCATTAAACAAAACGCGACGTACTAACCCTTAGATTTAGATAAGCAAGCAACAAGGAGCCGATTCTTCGGTTCCTTTCTTTTCTCAGGCGTTCATTTTTGATTCAAGAGTAACACAAAAAATCGGGTGGTTCCAAGACCTGACAGGTTTTTCAAAACCCGTCAGGTCTGGCACAGCCCGCTGTAGTTACCATCATTTTAGGAGAGACCTACCCAACAAAAATAGAGTCCATAAATTTTATAATTGTAAAAAATACACTTATTTTAGAGCTCTAATATTTACTCGAAAAAACAACGAAATGAAATTCTTGCGATTGCTACTGGGAACTTGTTCCCTATTTACTTCGGGATTGCTATTTGCCCAAACAAATATCTCCGTTAACACAAGCAATTCTTCTACAGTTATCAGCAAACATATTTACGGTCATTTTGCAGAACACTTAGGGCACTGCATCTATGGCGGATTTTATGTGGGAGATACAAGCAAAACAATTCCAAACACAAATGGCGTTCGCAACGATATTATTGATGCGCTAAGAAAACTAAAGATTCCAAACCTTCGCTGGCCGGGTGGTTGCTTTGCAGATACCTATCACTGGAAAGACGGCGTGGGGCCAAAAAATAAACGTCCTGAAATTGTAAACAAATGGTGGGGCGGCGTTACAGAAGACAACAGTTTTGGTACACACGACTTTTTAAATATGTGTGAACTGCTTGGCGCGGAACCTTACCTTGCCGGTAACGTTGGAAGCGGAACCGTACAGGAACTGGCCGACTGGGTACAGTATGTAAACTTCGACGGTAAAAGCCCGATGAGCGACTGGCGCAAACAAAACGGAAGAGAAAAACCATGGAACGTAAAGTTCTGGGGCGTGGGTAATGAAGCGTGGGGTTGCGGCGGCAACATGCGCCCTGAATATTATGCAGATGTGTATCGCAAATATGCGACTTTCATGAGCGACTGGGGAGGCGGTGGTTTGATGAAGATCGCTTCAGGAGCCAACAGCGCAGACTATCACTGGACAGAAACATTGATGAGCCAGATACCACTGCACATGCTTGGCGGCGTGGCACTTCACCACTATTCCGTAATTGACTGGGATCATAAAGGACCTGCTACAAATTTTTCTGAGGAACAATATTTCGCCACCATGAAAAGCGCTTGCTTCATGGATTCTCTTATCATCAAGCACTCTGCGATCATGGATAAATATGATCCTAAAAAGAAAGTGGCACTGGTGGTTGATGAGTGGGGTGGATGGTATAATGTAGAAGCAGGAACCAATCCCGGATTTTTGTATCAGCAAAATACCATGCGTGATGCAATGATTGCGGGTGTGACTCTTAACATCTTTAACAATCACGCAGACCGTGTACGTGTTGCGAATCTTGCACAATGCATCAATGTACTACAAGCCGTGATCCTTACTGATAAAGAGAAAATGATCTTAACGCCTACATATCATGTAATGGAAATGTACAACGTGCACCAGAATGCAAAACTGTTGCCGATTACCATCAAGACGAATGATTATGTTTTAGGTAACAATAAACTACAGGCAGTATGGGCATCAGCATCAAAAGATTCATTGGGCAACACACATATTTCGCTTGTAAATATTGATTCTAAAAAATCACAGGACATTACTGTGAATTTTGACGGAGCACAATTTAAGTCTGTAAGCGGCAGAATACTGACTTCTGCTAAATTAACTGACTGCAACACCTTTGAACAACCTGATAAACTGAAACCAGTTGCCTTCAGCGGAGCCAATGTAAAAGGTTCTACAGTGAATGTGAAATTACCCCCGTTCTCAGTAGTAGTACTGGAATTAAAATAAGACTCTATGAACAAGCGATTACTTAGCGGTATTATTTGTGGCATCTGTTCATTGCAGATGAATGCACAGGAAAAAAAGGATACAACATTTATTGCAAATGGAAATCCCATCATACAGCACAAATACACTGCGGATCCTGCGGCAATGGTGTATCACGATACAGTTTATTTGTACACTGGTCACGACGAAGCCAAACCACCGCGTGAAGGTTATGTGATGCACGAATGGCTTTGCTTTTCAACAACCGACATGGTTCACTGGACAGAACATGCATCACCAATGAGCGTGAAAGATTTTGCATGGGCAAAAGATGATGCATGGGCCTCGCAGGTTATTGAGCGCAATGGGAAATTCTATTGGTATGTTGCAGTGGAACATGGTACAATTCATGGCAAAGCAATCGGCGTGGGAGTAAGTGATAATCCTGCCGGACCTTTTAAAGATGCGCGTGGTTCTGCACTGATTACAAACGACATGACAAAGGCGACAAACATTTCCTGGGATGATATCGACCCGACAGTAATTATCGATGACGATGGACAAGCATATCTTATTTGGGGAAATACCAAATGCTATTATGCAAAGTTGAAAGAGAACATGACAGAGCTTAATGGTCCCATTCAAACCATTGATCTTCCAAATTACACCGAAGCGCCATGGATACACAAGCGCAACGGATGGTACTATTTATCCTACGCAACACAGTTCCCCGAAAAAATAGCGTACGCGATGAGTCGCAGTATCAACGGGCCGTGGCAGTACAAAGGAATATTAAACGAGATAGCAGGCAATAGCAATACCAATCACCAGGCGATCATTGATTTCAAAGGCAAATCATACTTCATTTATCATAACGGAGGCATTAATACCAATGGTGGAAGTTTCAGAAGATCTGTTTGTATTGATTATCTCTACTACAATAAAGATGGCACAATGAAACGAGTAGTAATGACAACAGAAGGTGTGCAACCAAAAAGTAAGAAACCATGAAACTGTTTAGTAAAAAAAATATTTGCATAAAAGCGATGATGTTCGCAGCTGCATTGGTTCCGTTGGCTTGTTCAAAAAGCGGCGGTGGATCCAATAATAGCGGCAATGATACCGTAGTTGTTCCACCTCCGGCAGCATTCGACATCAATTCAATCAATGATACTTACGCAGATGTATCTCCGTTTGCCAACTACCTGAGTTGGGGAAGTTACAACGTGCATGATCCGTCAATAAAAAAGTTTGGCGATTACTACTACTGCTACAGTACAGATGCCGGTTATGGCATCGATGTGCGTTTAGGTTTACAAATACGCAAATCAAAGGATCTTGTGCAATGGCAGTTTGTTGGTTGGGTATTCAACTCACTGCCAACAAAAGGTTCGGACTATATCAAACAACAAAGTGGCACACCCAACAACTCGTTGTGGGCACCATATGTAATGAAGGTGGGCAGTGAATACAGATTGTATTATTCGTTATCATCGTCAACTGCAAGACTAAGTGTAATTGGCTTAGCAACGGCAACAAATCCTGAAGGTCCATGGACGGAGAAAGGCACTGTAGTTGTTTCTACAAACAATGCTGTTCGTCAAACAAATGCGATTGATCCAACTGTTGTAGTAACTCCAGCCGGTGAACATTGGATGTACTATGGTTCTGCATGGGATGGTATTTATGCGTTGAAACTCGATCCGACGACAGGACTTGCAAACAGCAATGGAGACATTGGTGTGCGTGTTGCCAATCGTGGTTACACCAGCGGCAAATACAATGGTAACATCGAAGGAGCAGAAATCATTTACAATCCTGATCAGAAAAAATATTATCTCTTCATCGCCTACGATTGGTTAGAAACAAAATACAATGTGCGTGTTGGAAAAGGCGACAATCCTCAAGGTCCGTTCTATGATTTTAATGGGGCAGATATCAACACCGATGTTGATCACGGACCAATGATAGTTGCTCCGTATCAATTCAACGGCCATGGCGGATGGCAGGGAACCTCACACTGTACTGTGTTTGACGATGGTTCCGGAAATTATTACATTGGCCATCAGGGCAGACCGGGTATAAATAAATACTTCATGGATCTGCATGTAAGAAAATTATTCTGGACAAAAGATGGATGGCCCGTTGCATCTCCTGAAAGATATGCGTGGGAAGATAATAGCACTGTAGCAAAAGATAGTCTTGCAGGAACATGGGAGCAAATCATTTTAGGATATCGTGTTGTGCCGGGTTATTCAGCTGAACAAACATCACCTGATTTTCAAGTGTGGCAAAGCTTGACCATCGGTGCGAACGGAACCTTAAACGGCGACGCAGCCAGCACCTGGACCTACACAGCACCATGGCTGGAAATGCATTGGAGCAATGGCTTCACAGATAAAGTGTTTGTACAAAAGGGCCGCGACTGGGAAAACAAAACATCAACAATCATATTCTCCGGCCTGAATAATGCCGGCACGGCAATATGGGGAAAGAAAAAATAATGATGAGTGATGAATTATGGGTGATGAATTGTCGAATTTCAACCCATTCATAATTCATCACTCATAATCCATCATTCCAAACAACATTTACTATATCATGCGAAAATTGAATTTCTTAATCATTGCTTCTCTTGCCCTCGGCATACCCAATGCACGATCGCAGAAGCAATTGACGGTAAAAGTGAACCAGCCAAAAGCTGACATTCAGCCAACGATGTGGGGCGTATTTTTTGAAGACATTAACCTTGGTGCAGACGGTGGCATTTATGCAGAAATGGTAAAGAACCGATCGTTTGAATTTTTCAGACCATTGATGGGATGGAACGTAAAACACAAAGCAGAAGGCGATGTACTGGTTGTAAACAGAAAAGAGGTAAACACCTCAAACCCACGCTATTTAAGAGTTACAGCAAACAACGCGGCTAAAGGTGATATTGAATTGGTGAATGAAGGCTTCCGCGGCATGGGCATTAAGAAAGATCTGCGTTATGATTTTTCTTTGATGTATCATCAGCAGCAACCAGGCACAAAGCTTACTGTGGAGTTGCTGGATGCAAATGGAAAAAGCATTGGCGGCACAACCATCAATCCACAAGAATCAGGCGATGCATGGCACAAAGCAACTGCAAGTTTTAATGCTACTGCAACAGAGCTAAAAGGAAAATTGAAAATAACAATTGAAGGAAATGGGGTGATTGATTTGGATATGATCTCCCTGTTTCCCGGTGATACGTGGAAAAACAGACCGGGCGGCATGCGTGCAGACATGGTGCAATTACTCGCTGATATGAAGCCGGGGTTCATCCGTTTCCCAGGTGGTTGTATTGTAGAAGGTTTCGATTTGTCTCAACGTTATCAGTGGAAAAAAACAATTGGTCCGATTGAAGAAAGGCAATTGCTCATCAATCGCTGGAACTTTGAATTTGCACACCGTCCAACACCGGATTATTTTCAAACATTCGGTTTAGGTTTCTTCGAATATTTCCAACTGGCGGAAGACATCGGCGCTGAACCATTGCCAATATTGAATTGCGGCATGGCTTGTCAATTCAACTCTGCAGAAGTTGCTACACTTGATGAGCTCGATCCTTATGTTCAAGATGCGCTTGACCTGATAGAATTTGCCAACGGCGATGCTTCTACAAAATGGGGCAAAGTGCGTGCAGACATGGGACATCCTGCTCCGTTCAATTTAAAAATGATGGGCGTGGGAAATGAAAACTGGGGACCACAATATATCGAGCGAGTGAAAATTTTTACCAAAGCGATCAAATCAAAATATCCGGATTTCAAATTGGTAAACAGCTCCGGTACAGATCCAAACGGCGAACGTTTTGATTACCTGAACACGGAGCTTCGCAAAATGAATGCAGACATCATCGACGAGCATTATTATCGCAAACCGGAATGGTTCTTCGGAAATGCAAGACGTTACGATAACTATCCACGCAATGGTTCTAAAATATTTGGTGGCGAATACGCGGCACAAAGCGATAAAACAGTAAGTGTAGACAACAAGAACTGCTGGCTGGCAGCATTGTCTGAAGCAGCCTTCATGACTGGACTCGAGCGCAACGCAGATGTGGTCAATATGGCATCATACGCGCCGTTATTTGCCCACGCAGATGGCTGGCAATGGACGCCTGATCTTATCTGGGTAAATAACTTAAAATCTTACGGAACGCCTGATTATTATGTACAACAATTGTTCTCTTTAAATAAAGGAAACAAAGTAGTTCCAATCACTTTAAACAACGATGTAGCGGCGGGTCAGGACAGTTTGTATGCGGCTGCTGCAATTGATACCAAAACAAATGAGTTGATCATCAAATTGGTAAACGCGTCAAACAAACCACAAGAGACTTCTTTAACACTTGATGGTGTTAAGAAACTTGCATCGCAAGGAACGTTAACTGTTTTGCAAAACGATGATTTGTTGGCGGTGAACTCTTTCAATGAACCAACAAAAGTTTCACCAAAACAATCGACAATTAAATTAAGTGGTAAGAAAATAAATCTCTCTGCAGCACCTTATTCTTTGAGCGTGCTAAGAGTGAAGATATAAGTTCTCAGTTGTTGTTAAACGGGTTTGAGGTGAGATGAGAATCTTATACCTTGAACCCTATTTTTTTATTAGGAATAGGAACTAGGAATTAGGAGTTAGAAATTAGAGTGGTATGGCATATGGGTGAAAAAGATCCGTGTAAATCAGTCTAATCAGTGGTGCGAAATTTCTAGTCTTAACCAATTATCAAAATCTTAAAAATCTGCGTTCCATGTTGTTTAAGAATCTTCTTCTTTTCAGCTTGCTTGCTATCTCATCGGTTGCACAAGCGCAAAAGTTAGAAACAAACATTTCTGTACACGATCCAGTGATCATTAAGCAGGATAGTGTGTATTATATTTTCTGCACTGGAATGGGTGTTTCTGTTTGGTCATCCACCAACATGAAAGAATGGAAAAGAGAAAAGCCTGTTTTCGACAAAGCCCCGCAATGGGCCGTGGATGCAGTTCCTGGCTTTAAGGGACATGTGTGGGCGCCAGATATTAGTTTCCATAACGGCAGGTTCTATTTGTACTACGCAGTGTCTGCATTTGGAAAAAATACATCCTGCATCGGCTTAGCCATCAACAAAACACTGGATCCGCGTTCACCAAACTACAAGTGGAATGATCTCGGAAAAGTGATTCAATCTGTTCCCAACAGAGACATGTGGAACGCCATCGATCCTAATTTGATCGTAGATGAAAATAGAACGCCATGGCTGGATTTCGGTTCTTTTTGGGATGGTATAAAGCTAGTGAAGCTGGACAGCAGTTTGCAAAAAGTCGCAGAACCCGAAGAGTGGCATTCACTTGCATCGCGTCCTAGAAGTTCCTCCGCAGATTCATCTGCTGGTGATGGTGCGATAGAAGCGCCTTTCATTTTCAAGAAAGGAAAATATTATTATCTCTTCGTGTCATTTGACTATTGCTGCCGCGGTCCAAAGAGCACTTACAAAATGATGATTGGCCGTAGCGAAAAAGTAACCGGCCCATATCTTGACAAAGACAACAAGGACATGGCACTCGGCGGAGGCTCGTTGTTGCTGCAAGGTGACAGCAGCTGGTACGGTGTTGGTCATAACGCCGTCGCAACCTTCGAGAACAAAGATTATCTCATTTTCCACGGTTACGATGCTCACGACAATGGCAAACCAAAATTGCGTATCGAAGAGCTGACGTGGGTGAACGACTGGCCACAAGTGAAATAGTTTATTCACCATAATACTCTAAGACCTGACAGGTTTTTTAAAGCCTGTCGGGTCTGGTGCAGCACCCTACTACATTCGCTTCGTACCCTTAGTCTTAGTGGTAAACCAGAGGGCTGCACATAAACTAATTCCTAATTTCTAATTCCTAGCTCCTAAACCTCCTGCGACTAAATCATTTCATCGCACTTTCTCCGCAATCTATCTCTCATTTTGTCACCTCCCGCGATTTATAAAAATTAAGGGTTTGCCGTTGAATAATTTTATACGACAAAACAATATCGAACCTTAATTTTTAAAATGATTTGTTATGAAAAAGATCCTCCTGATCCTTGCGATCGTAATTACTTCCACCAGCTTCAAAGCTGCTGCCCAAAGCAAAAGCGCTAAAACTCCGAAATGGATATCTGACAAAGGTTACTGGGTTCTTGAAGACAACAAAAAAGGAAATTCATTTTCCGTTATCAATTTTTATAACAATGACAATCAACTTGTTTACAGAGAAAAGTTGATCGGCACATCATTGAATATCAATAAGAAAAAAACACTGATGAAGCTGAAAGATGCGCTTGATGCATCCATCGTGGCATGGGAAGAAAAACATACGCTGAGAGAAGACGAAGCCATTGTAGCCAAAGTATTGCAGTAGTAGAGACAAGGCACTGCCTTGCCTTAGCAAGTATCCGAATTTGGTAAGAGATAAGGCAATGTCTTGTCTGTACGGAGCCTGAAGATTTTCTGTATACGAAAAGCAAACGTTCGTCGCTAATCGGATTTTATGAGTTTTCAAAGGCTGAACAATTTTGTAACTTAGTAGACAAGACATAAATTCTTTGTGTCATGGAAAAATACCCGCTCTTATTTTCTGATCAATACAAAGTTACACGGCATTTAATGTGGTGGTCGAGCTGGTGGATATTCAGCGGCGTTTTGTATTCATTTAGCTGCGCCCCGGCCTTTGTTCCCTATCCGCAGAGATTATCGTGTGCAATGGTTGAGTCACTTCTGTTTTTGCCCGCACACATTTTCATGGCCTACACACTGATGTACTTTGTTGTTCCGGCGTTCATCCTGAAAGGGAAGTATCCAATGGCCGCAATAATGGTGATCGCAGTAATTGTTTCAACCGGCGTAATTTCCGCGCTGATTTCAAGCTATTTGGTAATGCCCTTCCGGAAAATGTACTTTCCTGAACTATACAAAGGTGTAACGAGTTCAGTGTATGCAACATTTTTCTTGTCATTCCTCGCCGGACTTCGTGGTGGTATTACTATCGGCGGAATGGCCGCTGCCATTAAGCTCATGAAGTATTGGTACGTAAAAGAACAACGCAACTTGCAACTGCAAAAGGAAAATGTGGAGACACAATTGCAACTTTTGAAAGCACAAGTGCATCCTCATTTTTTATTCAATACACTTAATAACGTCTATGCGCATACGCAGGGATCGTCACCAGTTGCATCGGGTTTAGTATTAGGACTCTCAGATATGCTTCGTTACATCTTGTACGAATGTAATCAGCCGCTGGTGCCATTGAGTAAGGAAATAAAAATGATCAGAGACTATGTAAGATTGGAAACTGTTCGCTACGGCAACAAGCCCGATATTAACATAGACGTAGAAGGAGATGTGGATGAATATCAAATAGCGCCGTTGCTGCTTTTGCCGCTTGTTGAAAACAGTTTTAAACATGGCGCCAGCGAGATGCTTGAAAACCCCTGGATCAACATGCATATTTACTTTGAGAAAAATATTATGCATTTGAAAATAATGAATGGCAAAGCACCTTCAAAAGGAATTGCTAAAGTTGGAGGTATTGGTTTGCAGAATTTGACAAAACGTTTGCAGCTTTTATATGAAGGAAAACACAGCTTTTCCATCATTGAAGATGTAGATGTATTTGTGGTAAATCTTGACATAGAACTGCAACGACAAAAAGTAAATGTACCAGCAGTCGCCCTAAAATATGCTTGATTATGAGTGACCCAAATGTGATCAAATGCCTGGTGATTGATGATGAGCCGCCTGCCCGCAGCATACTTAAAAATTACATAGAAGCTATGCCTGCATTAAAATGGGTAGGAGAGTGTGGCAATGCCATACAAGCATTGTCGTATCTGCAACAGCACGAAGTTCAACTTATTTTTCTCGACATAAGAATGCCGCAACTGAGTGGCATTGATTTTCTTAAGACGCTTAAAAATCCCCCTGCTGTAATTTTCACAACAGCATATTCTGATTACGCCATTCAGAGTTACGATCTTGATGCGCTCGACTATTTATTAAAGCCCATTCAATTTGAAAGATTCATAAAGGCGATCAACAAAGTGTTGTACGCAAAAGGAAACAAACAACTCCCTGAATCCTTGTCCAATACAGATGTTCCCGTTCTTAAAGAAAGTTTTGTTTACTTCCGTGCCGATAGAAAAATGGTGAAGGTCATGCTGCGTGATATTCATTACATCGAAAGCATGAAAGACTATGTAAAAGTTTTCACCGGCAACGGCACCATCGTAACCCGCCAGTCAATCATTTCCCTCGAAGCCATGTTGCCGGGCAATATGTTTCTCCGCACGCACCGCTCCTTTATCGTGTCTCTCGAAAAGATCCGCTCCTTTACCAACGAAGTCATCGAAATAGAAAAATCAGAAATTCCCGTGGGGAAGTTGTATAGGAATAATGTGATGAAAGTTTTGAGTAATTAATTATTAAGAATTAATGTCGTTCAGTTAAGGAGCAATTGTCGCTATTGATTAATGCCCTACGCGCATTGTCTGTTTTTCCTTGTTAGATTTCTATTGATATTGATGCCCTATGGGCAACGGAACTTTACCCGTAGGGAAAAAATATCAATAGAAATTTAAGATCGAAAGACATTATGCCCGTAGGGCATTAATATGCTTAACCCAACGGCATTGAATTCAGAATTAAAAATTAAGGCCGTGCAGCTTTTTTGTTGCGCAAAAGACAGCAACGGCGCAATCGTTATAATTAATAAAATGTGTCCTGTGGTCATTTTTATTTGTGTTTGAATAATAGTTGGGAGAGAAAAATGATACAGATATAGAGGTGTATTCAAAAGACATGCCCTTACCCGTCACTTTGATCCTTCGTTAAAAATGAGTAGTTTATAGCATAAAATACTGTTTATGAAATGCAGGCTTTTCTATTCATTGATACTGGTTGTTGTCGTTTCTTTTATTTCAACCAACGCAAATGCACAGCAGAAAAACAACGAAAGCGAGTATTTCACAATCGAAAATTATTATAAAGTAAAATGGGGTTTTGCAGCTGAATTTATTGATCTGTGGAAGAAAAATCATTATCCATTATTGAAAAAAGCAATTGAGAAAGGCGATATTATCAGCGTGACTGCACAAGCGCCAATGCTGCATTCCGGAGAAGATACAAGATGGGATTTTCGCGTAACAATCGTGTTTAAAAATGCCGCATTGGCTTTCGCCGGGGATCTGCTCGATCCATACAAGAAACAGTTATATCCCGATTTGGAAAAGCTAAAGAAAGATGAACAGCACAGGTTTGAATTGCTCATTTCTCATTGGGATATTATGGTAGAAAAAGTGGAGTTGAAATAACTCAAAAGGCAAAAGTAAAAATTCAAAAACCAGCAACCATAAATTTGCAGGATACCTTTTTGACTTTTGAATTTTTACTTTTAATTGAACCTAGGATTGAATAAGTCTTGCAATACCAAACGCACAGCCTGCTGCAATCGCACCGATAATTGTTACACGTAATGCACCACTCCACGCATTTACGCCGGTGATTTTACTTTTGAAAAAACCGAAGGCAAACAAACAAATGAGTGTTACTACTGCCGAAATTTTCAGGGCCTGCAATGGAGTATCAATAAAGAAGTAGGGCAACAAAGGAACTATACCGCCGGCAATGTAAGACAAGCCAATATTGAAAGCACTTTTCCTCGCCCTTCTAGGATCGGGTTTGTCAAGACCAAGTTCGTACTTCATCATAAAGTCAACCCACTTTTCCTTGTCCTTCGTCATCTCTTCAACAGCCTGTTGCTGCACTTCTTCACTCAAGCCAAGGTTTGCAAAGAATTCTTTTACTTCTGCTTTTTCTTTGTGAGGAACCGTCTCCACTTCGTCATGCTCGCGTTTCAATTCGGAGTTGTAGTGATCAATTTCTGTTTTGCCCGCAAGATAACCGCCAAGTCCCATTGCAATCGAACCTGCCGCAATTTCAGCCAGGCCTGCAATCACAATTAAATGCGTTGAAGAAACAGCGCCACTCAAACCCGCTGCCAGTGCGAACGGAACCGTAAGCCCGTCGCTCATTCCAATAACAATATCTGTAAGAATATCCGAACTCTGAAGATGAAGTTCCGTGTGTTGGTGGTCGTGGTGTTCCATTGAGTAAAAGTAAAATGAATAATTGAATAACCGAAGGTTCAATGACTGAATGACTGAATAACTGGGTAACTGAATTTGAAATTCAATCTTTCCTAATAATTCAATCATTCAACTCTTCAGTTATTCAGTTACTCAGTTACTCAATCAGTCCAGCACCTTCAGGCTCTCTGCAATAATCCCCACGCACTCATCAATCTGCTCTTTCGTAATTACTAACGGAGGTGCGAAACGTATTTTGTCGCCGTGCGTTGGTTTGGCAAGTAATCCATTTTCTTTTAGCTGCAGACATAGATCCCACGCTGCTTCTTTGTTTGCATGGTCTACAACAATTGCATTCAACAGGCCTTTGCCGCGAATCAATTTGATATGACGAGAATTCAGCGCTTCAATTTTTTCCCGGAAATATTGGCCCAGCGTTTCTGCCTTCTCCGCCAAATTTTCATCGATCAAAACATTCAGTGATGCCATCGCAACTTTACACGCCAATGGATTTCCGCCGTAAGTAGAACCATGTTCGCCTGGCTTAATAGTAAGCATGATTTCATCATTTGCCAAAACCGCACTAACCGGCAAAGTGCCGCCACTCAAGGCTTTGCCGAGAATCAAAATATCAGGATGAACATTCTCGTGATCGCAGGCCAGCAATTTTCCTGTCCTTGCCAATCCTGTTTGAATTTCATCTGCAATGAAAAGCACGTTGTGCGCTTCACACAATTGTTTTGCTTTGTTCAAATAACCTTCAGTCGGAACCACAACGCCAGCTTCACCCTGAATAGGTTCAACTAAGAAGCCCGCAACATTTTTATCCTTCAATGCATTTGCCAATGCGTCGATATTGTTATATGGTATGATTTCAAAGCCCGGAGTATAAGGCCCGAATTTGCTATAAGAAGCCGGATCGCTGCTAAAAGAAATCACCGTACTCGTGCGGCCGTGAAAGTTTTCAGAACACACGATAATCTTCGCTTTGTTCTCTTCAATTCCTTTCACCATATAACCCCAGCGACGACAAAGTTTGATGGCAGTTTCCACCGCTTCAACACCCGTGTTCATCGGTAATACTTTATCAAATCCGAAAATGCCGGTGATCATTTTTTCGTACTCACCCAGCAAATCATTGTAGAATGCACGTGAAGTAAGCGTGAGCTGTTGCGCCTGCTCAATCAATGCGGCAATAATTTTAGGATGACAATGCCCCTGGTTTACAGCCGAATAGCCGCTAAGGAAATCGTAGTAGCGCTTTCCATCCACATCATATACAAAAACGCCCTCGCCCTTGTTTAAAACAACAGGAAGGGGATGGTAATTGTGTGCGCCATATTTTTCTTCCAGCGACAAATAGTAGTTGGTCTGTTCAGTTACAGAAAGGGTTTGTTCCATGATAGCAGTCTTTAAAGTTGAAATAATAGTGCACGCAAATTGCGGCAACACAGTATTAATGAAAAAATAAACGATAGGTGAAATTGCCCGCCAGATGTGGCGGGTAGCACATTACCTAACCTCGATGATTGAGGAAATCAAGGTTGAAAGAAAGAAAATGCGGTATGTGTATTAGTGATTTGATGAATGCAAGATAGGGAAATAAGTTGAGAGTTGAGAAGGGATAGTTGAGAGCGGGTCCTATGTGCTGGTCACGAAGGAAAGAAATGATTTGCAAAATGTTGGTAAATGTTTTAGCGTGTTGCTGGTTGTTGCAATCGGTTCTGATTTTTTGGGCAAAGCAGCATTGCTACTATTAAGCTTCGCTTGTGTCACTCACTTGTACGGTGGTAATTCTATTGAGCAAGGAGTTGACCAATATTAAATGCTAAGATTGGGTCTTTACCAACTCTCAACTCTCCATTCTCAACTCTCAACTAAATTCTACTCTCCCGCGTAAATCACCCCCGTAGTCGGAGTTTCGTACAATTCGATCCTGCTGAGTTTTGGTAAAACAGGTTTTAATTTTTTCCAGATCCAGATGGTAATATTTTCTGCAGTGGGGTTTTGCAGACCGGGTACATCGTTGATCAGTTTGTGATCAAGCGTATCGATAATAGGAGCGATGGCATCTTTCAGTTCTTTGAAATCCATGATCCAGCCGTAATGTTCATCCGGTTTTCCTTTAATGAAAACTTTCAGTTTATAGGTGTGGCCGTGCATGTTTTTGCACTTGTGACCATCCGGTACATTCGGTAAAAAATGCGCTGAATCAAAAGAGAATTCCTTATAAATTTCCATACTGCCCAAATTTCAGGCTGCAAAGGTAAATAATTTGAAGAAAAGGGAGGAACGCAGATTTTCATGATTGTCATGATGTAATCTGGAAAAATCAAATTGGCAACGAAGTTTGGCCTTCATGAATGAATTAGATAAGAACGCAGACTTTGTGGTTGTCGCGATTCTTCCAGATCAAAAAATCATTAAATATCTTGATAATCATGAAAATCTGCGTTCTCTCTCCTGAAAATCTGCGTTCCATTTATTGCTTCGTCAGAAGCAGCAAAGCCTGCCAAGCCTCGTTCACTTTGCCTTCGTTCAGGAGCTCGGCTGCATGTTCGGCGATTTTTTTGGTTTTTTCTTCGCCAATCGAACCGTTAAGTTTCGACAGTTTCTCATCGCTAAAAGAAGCTTCTGCGGTCGGTAAAATGTCCACGTTGGCTAATTGTCCCAAGTGATTGCCTGTCAGTATTTTATGCTCTTTTATGAAAGTTGGGAGCTTGTCTACGCCGATGCCCAGCTTCGTATTTGGCTTTTCCACCTCAAACAAATTCTCTGGTGTAATGCGGGCGTACCAGTTGCTTCCCAGCCTTGCGACATGGTGTATTTTGCGCTGGTCGATCATGCCCTTATTGTCCAGAATGGTGTCGTCAATATGCATGCACAGCACTTCGCAAATAACCAGGTTGCCGGCGCCGCCTTTGGTTCCCAGCGGTTTAACCTCAATAACCTTGCATTCCAGCTTTATTTTGGATTCCTTCACCATTGGCGGTTTTACCAATGTGGCTGGCTCTTGCGTAAAGCCTGCTTTGAGAAATTCGTTTACGCCTTTCTCATATTCGCAGGAGGCTAGACTGGTTTGCTGAACCATGTCTTCATCCACAATATTGATCACCACTTCCGGAACTTCCTGCACATTCAGCAAAGAATGTTTCACCGTATTATCCCTTACCCGGCGGCTGGGAGAAAAAATCACAATAGCAGGATCCGACGAAAACAAATTGAAAAAGCTAAACGGACTCAGGTTCACATTTCCCTCCGAATCAATCGTACTTGCAAAAGCGATCGGTCTGGGAGCGATCGCGTGCTGCAAATATTGCTGCCTTTGTACCGTCGTTATTTCACTAAGATTGATTTGCATGTATTTTTTTCAATTGTAAAATGGAATAATCAGTGTCTTCTTTTACAATAGTGTTGGAGAGTTTGCCTAAAGCATCAATTTCCATGTCCACTACATCGCCATCCTGCAGCCATTGCTCTTTGTAATCAGAATTTTCCAATTTGCCCGTGCCATTTAGTTCAAGAAAACATCCTGTTCCAACTGTGCCGCTGCCAATCACATCGCCCGGATAAAGCGTAACGCCATAACTTGCACGCTCGATTATTTCAGCAAACGTCCAATCCATATCCGCAAGATTTCCAGCACTTACTTGTTTGCCATTCACAAAACATTTCATGGCAAGGTTCCAGTTTTTGCCTTCGTGATTTGGCTTAGCGGGAACTTCGTAGTTTGTCAGTTCCTCTTTTGTAACCAAATATGGTCCAAGCGTTGTAGAGAAATCTTTTCCTTTTGCAGGTCCAAGGTTCAGGAGCATTTCTTCCATTTGCAAAGTGCGGGCACTCATGTCGTTCATTATCATCAAGCCACCGATGTAGTCGTCAGCCTCTTTCGCTTTGATGTTTCTACCCTCTTTGCAAATAACGATCGCACATTCCAGTTCAAAATCAAGTTTTTTGAAATGATCTGGCATACAATAAATTGTTCCTGGTCCTTCTACTGCCTGGTGATTCGTGAAATAGAAGATCGGATATTGATCAAACTCAGGAATCATCGGCACTTTACGGTTACGACGCGCCGCGGCAACGTGCTGGCGGAACGCATAACCATCACGCATAGACGTAGGGCGCGGAACCGGAGAAAGTAACTGC
>Ga0318567_10000181_pt1 | contig 28788 bp, 24 predicted proteins | sample GRESIP088b5f20_FD_203691 | JGI IMG/M metagenome (GOLD analysis project Ga0318567, IMG submission 203691) | Tropical soil microbial communities from Luquillo Experimental Forest, Puerto Rico - GRE.SIPMG.088b5f20 | ecosystem: Environmental > Terrestrial > Soil > Tropical forest > Bulk soil...
TCATAATCTTATGTCGAAAAAAGAGGAAAAAAAACACGACGAATTAGTAAATGTTGAGCATGCGTTGACTTCTACCGAAGCGTTTATTGAAAAATACCAGAAACAAATTTTAATGGGGGTAGGTGCCATTGTGTTGGTTGTTTTAGTGGCTTTGTCGTTCCGCAATTTTTATTTGCAACCTCGTGAGATTGCTGCTGAAAATGAGATGTACAAATCGCAAGCTTTTTTCGCCAAAGATTCTTTCCGCCTTGCCCTGAATGGTGCTGGTGCCGAGTCAATCGGTTTCAAAGCCATTAGTTCTGATTATGGAATTACGAACTCAGGTAAGTTAGCTGCTGCTTATGCCGGTATTTGCTATTATAAATTAGGCCAGTATCAGGATGCGGTAAAATACCTTTCGCAATTCGATGGAAAAGACACTTACTTCACTACTTCGGTTATTGGTTTAACCGGCGACTGTTATGTAGAACTGGGTGATAATTCAAAAGCGCTTAGCTATTTCGAAAAAGCAGGCGATAAAGACAACTCGGTGTTGAGTCCTGTTTATCTCAAAAAAGCCGGTTTGGTTTACGAGTCACTTAATCAACCCGAAAAAGCAGAAAAACTTTATACTACCATTAAAGAAAAATATCCAAAAAGTGCCGAAGCTGCCGATATAGATAAATATCTGGCTCGCGTTCAAAAATAAACTTTTTGAAAAACATAAACTAGTTGAAAAGCTGCTTCTAATAGTTAGAAGTAGCTTTTTTTAGATTTTATTCGAATTTAAATCTTATCACTAATCATTAATTTTAAAATAACATGGCAACTCAATATCAAAACTTGTCGGATTATAATCCGGATCTGATGCCCGATAAAAACATAGTATCCGAACAACAATATGCTATCGCTGTAGCCGATTGGAATCCGCAAATTACACACACCTTGCTGCAAGGTGCTATCGATTCCTTAATCGAGAATGGCGTCAAGGATTCGCAAATAAAGGTTGTGCATGTTCCCGGTACATTTGAGCTGACCTTTGCAGCCAAACAATTGTTGGAAGATTATTCCTGCGTTGTAGATAGTGTCAAGGTGCATAAATACGCGGCTGTTATTGTTCTCGGATGTGTAATTCAGGGCGACACTCCACATTTTGATTATGTTTGCCAGGGCGTGACCTACGGTATTTCCAACCTGAATACCCGTACTGATGGTTGTCCGGTAATTTTTGGTGTACTCACCACCAATACCTTACAGCAAGCACTTGACCGTGCCGGCGGAATACACGGAAATAAAGGCGTAGAAGCTGCAATTACGGCTATAAAAATGGCCAATATTGTTTGGTAGTTCCGATAAATAAAGCTATCTTTGCACTGCTTTTGAAAAACAGGGGCAGTTACCAAAGTGGCCAACTGGGGCTGACTGTAACTCAGCTGTCTTTCGACTTCGGAGGTTCGAATCCTTCACTGCCCACAAGTTTTGATGAGTCAAAACTTGCTTTCAAAATAAATTGCGGAAGTAGCTCAGTTGATAGAGCATTAGCCTTCCAAGCTGAGGGTCGCGGGTTTGAGTCCCGTCTTCCGCTCTCACTCCAAAAGAGATTCTGACTTCGGTTAGGATCTCTTTTTTTATGCGATATTGATCCGTTCCACGCCCAATAAAAAAGAGACTCTGGCCGAAGCAGGAGTCTCTTTAAGTTTATGGAATTGTATTGTTGATTCTTTAGAAGAATGAAGTAATTAGCAAAGTCGCCGATAGTCCGATCAGGATTATAATTGTGCCCCAACCAATCATATTTTGCCAGGTTTTATTTGTGTATTCGCCCATAACTTCTTTGTTGTTTACAAGCAGTATCATGCAAACTAAAACTACGGGGAGCAACAATCCGTTTGCTACTTGCGACCACAGTGTAATCAGGATAAGTGGAGCGTTCGGAATTAATATAATGGCAGCACCAATGATGATTATGAACGTAAACAACCAATAGAATTGTGGAGCCTCTTTCCATTTCTTATCTATGCCTGCTTCAAAACCAAACGCCTCGCACACATAGAATGCTGTAGCTACCGGCAATATTGTGGCGGAAAAGATTGAAGCGACAAACAATCCGAAAGCAAATGTAACCGAGGCCAGGTCGCCGGCAATTGGTTTTAAAGCCATGGCTGCATCTTTAGCTTCTCCGATCTGTATACCATTTATATGAAGCGTAGAAGCACAAGCTATGATAATAAAGAAAGCAACCACCACGGTAATGACACTGCCAATAATTACATCCCAAAGTGTGTATTTATAGTCGGTGATATTCAATCCTTTTTCAATTACGGCCGATTGCATGTAAAACTGCATCCAAGGAGCAATGGTGGTACCAATGATACCTATGACTACTGCGAGATATTCTTTATTATATTGGATTTCGGGTTTAATCATTGCCTGGCCAATGTCGTGCCAGTGTGGTTTGCCCATAATGGCTGAAACAACATATACCAACAGAAAAGCACTAAAGATAAGGAATACGCGTTCGCTGAATTTGTAAGTGCCTTTTACAACCAACCACCAAACCAGAATAGCCGAAATCGGAACACTGATATATTTACTGATGTTGAATACTTGCATACTTCCGGCTACACCGGCAAATTCGGTGGTGGTATTGCCGATATCAGCAATTAATAATCCTACGAAAATGAAAAACGTAATCTTTACGCCGGCATTTTCACGAATCAGGTCGGCCAATCCTTTGCCGGATACAATACCCATGCGGGCATTCATTTCCTGAACTACAACCAATACGATAAAAGCGGGAATCATGGTCCATAATAAGTTGTAGCCATACATAGCCCCTGCAATTGAGTATGTGGTTATTCCACCAGCATCGTTGTCAACGCTCCCCGTTATAATTCCGGGTCCTAGTACTGCCATAAACAGAATCAGGTTTCGCCAGATATTTTTTCTTCTTTTGGTGAATTCGGTGTATTTGATTAACGCCACGACCGACCTCCTTTCTTAGTTTTTCCTTTATACATTAAATCTTCTACAATATCATCAATTACCACCATTCCCATCAAAGTGTTTTCAGCATCGGTTACGGGTATGGCTAATAAGTCATATTTTGAGATAATAGATCCCAACGTGTCAATTTTATCTTCATCGGTGACGCTGATAAAATCTTTGTTCATGATATCTATTAGCTTAACGGTGGGCGAGGAGATAACCAAATCCCTGAGCGAGACAGTTGCAATAAGTTTTTCATTTGAATCTGTGATAAACAAAGAGTAAATCATGTCCGCTTCCGGTTTCTGCAAGCGTAATTCATTTAATGTCTCTTCAATTGTCATGGTCTCGCGGAACGAAAGATAATCGGTAGTCATTAAACTTCCCACCTCTTTGTCTTCGTATTCAAGCAGTTCGCGTACTTCTTCGGATGATTCTTTCTCCATCTCATTAAGCAGCAGTTCCACTTTCTCATCTTCAAGTTCGTCGAGCAAATCGGCAACTTCATCGGCGGGCATTTTTTCCAATACGTCGGCAGCTTTTCCAATCGACAGACTCTCGATGATCTGTGCTTGAGCGTATGGTTCCATTTCTTCCAATACATCGGCAGCTCTTTCTTCGTCAAGCGATTCGAATACCTTTGTGCGCGATTTTGCACCCATTTCTTCGATAATGTCGGCTAAGTCGGAAGGGTGCAGGCGTTGCAGTTTATTGGTGGTCTGTGATAACTTAATGTTGAAGTTGGTACTGTCGAGTGCTTCAACATCATCCCACAAGATATAACGGGTCGGCAAATCAAGCTTAAATATACTGATAGCCTTATTTACGATACCGGCAACTCCCATTCTTCTGAATAAGCCTTCGGTACCAATATCAACAGCAATGGCATAAGTGCCAGAGGCAATTGAAACCAACCGGATATCGTTTACGCGCACCAATTTACGTCCATTGATGTCTACAATCTGACGGTCAAGTATGTTTTTGACCAATGGCAAACAGTTGTCTACAATTGATTTGGGAAGAAAATCGAGTTGATCGCAAATAAACGAGAAACCGCTTTTGTCGCTTTTGATTTTTATAAATTCAAAATTCAAGTAACGCAACTCTCCTTTTATTTTGGTTTTAAGTCCCAATATAATTGGCCTGAAAGTTTCTTCGTGGGTTTGTCCCGTTTGGGTTGCGTTTACAATTACGTCTATGACTTTGCCTACACGGTTTCCGTTTAGGTCATAGATTTTACAGCCAGTTATCTGGCTTAAATAAAATGTGATTTGTGATGTCATTGCCACCTCCTTTTTTTATTGATACAGGAGGTTGACTGTTGGAAAGATACAAACAGACGACTCCCTATATCAAGGTGTTTTTTACTAAATTTCGTATCGCAGGGTCGTCGTCCATTGTGGATGTTTTTTTAATTACGCCGCAAAGGTAGTCTAAATCCTTTTTTGAAAGGCAACTTTGATCTTAGTTTTAACTTTAATTTGAGTTAAATAAAGAAAGTGGATGATAATTTAAAAACTAAATGTCAGGAAATATGATGTTTAATTGCGGAAGTGAGTAGTTTAGGATATCTTTTTGTAACGTCATTGTATTTTACTCATAAATTTAGCGATATCTACTATGACTCGCTCGTGGATTCCTTCTCCAATCAAGTCACCGGTTCTGTCAGTTGCATCTAATTTAAAAGTGTATTTTCTTCCTTCGATGGCTGTAATTGTTGCCGTACAATGAATCTCTGCACCGACTGGACTAGCTTTCGTATGCTTCATGTTCATTGAAATACCTACACTTGAGATTCCAGTGGGCAAATCAGTCAGTAGTTTCATGGAGGTATTTTCCATTAAGGCAATCAGGGCAGGAGTGCCGAAAACAGGTAATGACCCGGAACCAAGATATAGCGCAGTTTGATTTTCTAATACTTGAATTGTTTGAGTGAAAGCAGAATTAATCATAACGACATGTAAATTTGAATATGTAAATAATATATTTGTTTATATTTCGGATTCAGCCTTTTTGTAAAAATATCTGGAACATAGTGTGAATACCAAGCCATTTATAATCGATGCATACGCTGCGCCGGTTAATCCGAAAAAATATAATGAAATAGATATAGCCACAATGTTGAAAAACAGCGAAATCAGGCTGACATAAGCGTTGTATTGTATTTTCCCTAGCCCGAATATGGCACCACTCTGAAGTTGCGAAAGCTGCCGCAGGCTCCAGCCGATGGCCAGCATTGGAAAATACAGCATGGATTGATCATATTTACCGCTAAATAGCCAGCGAGTCAGGGGAGGTACAAATAATAATACAAGCACAAGGCTTCCTGTTACGGTCATATAGAGTAACTTATTGTATTTTTGAAATGCTTTTATAAAGTCGTTCTTTTCGTTTGACAAAGAAGAAAAGTAAGGTGAGGCGATTTGTTGGACAGTGCCGGGAAATAACCGTAGAATTACGGTAATAGTCAAAGTAAAGCTATAATATCCAATTTGTTGCATATCCTTGACGAAATAGTTCAACAAGATGATGTCAACATAAGCAGACATTTCGGACAGTAAGTTTGCGAACAAGGAGGTCTTGGCATATTTCCAATGAATAGAAAATTGAGCAAGGTTCTTAGTAGAGAAAACTTCATTGTTAAAAACAGCGCCAACCAGCCTGAAACTCACAAAAAGCATAACTATAAAACTTAAGTTGTATGCAACATAATAACCTTTTATCCCCGCCCAATAGCTAAGAAGAACAATGCCAATTATTGAGATTAATTTGTTTGAAATGGTTAAGTTTGAGATCAATTTTATTTCTTTTATGGCTTGAAAATAAGAAACAAATACCATGAAGATAGAATTACTTATGATTGGGAATAGCCCAAGTGGGATAAGCCATTGAATAAGCCTGTCGGCTGAAAAAATACGAAGGAAATTTAGAAATAGAATTATTGAATATAGACAGATTGTAGAAATAATGGTGAAAAATAATCCGGATTGAAAGAGTGATTTTTTATCACTTAAGGTTCTGTTTTCGGAGCATAGTTTTAAAACTGATGTGTTAAATCCCATGCCGGCCACAATGGATAATATTGACAGGTAGGTTTGTATAATTTTTATGCGACCCAAGTCATTTGGCGTTAAAATGTCTGCTACAAAAAGTTGGGACGCAAATGCAACTACTTGTATAAGTATGTTTGACGATAGCAAGTAGAAAAAGCCTTTTTCCCTGATATTCTGAAAAAAATGATAGTTGCTTTTGATATTCATTTGGCAGGTAATCAAGCTAAAATTTCGGTGTATATTTTCTCTATTTGACTTCCAATGCTCTTATAGTCAAATTTATCAAGAACTTCTTCTTTAATTTCATTACAATTATACTCATCCAGATGATCGAGCATGAAATTTAATTCTTCTAAAAGAATCTTTTCATTTTTCGGGGGAATTATTTTCCCATTTTTTGCATTAATGTATTCAGGTGCAATTCCAACATTTGTGGTCAATACGGGTTTTCCGCATATGAGGCTTTCTGCAATAACAACTCCTGCTGTTTCGTAATTTGAAAATAACAGAAGCAAATCGCTGTTGTGCATCCAATTCGCCACCTCTTCGGACGTCTTTTCGCCCAGAAAATGAATCGTGCCTTTTGGAAAAAACAATTTATCAGCATAATTCTTTGCTCTGTTATAGTCTTTGCCTGTTCCTATAAGTATTAACTCAAAATCCTGCCGATTCTTTGATAATTCAAAAACAGCCCGAAGCATTCCCTTTATGTTTTTGGCTTGTTCATCGAAACATGAAACGTGGATAATGCGCTTTTTTAAACGATGGACAATCAAGTTTTCATTGAAAAAATAGTTGTCAACTACGTTATTTACAACGATATAATTATTGTTTTCTAACTTGTGGCCTAACATGGCTTGTTTTAGATTCTCGGAAACAGGCAGGATAGCTCTTGCATTTTTTACAACCCAACGGCTGATTAATTTTCTAAATCTTCCATTGAATGAGTTCCGGGCAGGTAGGTAACGAGACCAGTGTTCGGTAATTAGGTATGGAGTTCCTTTCAGTAGTTTTAAAAGATAAGCAACAACTACCGTTCGGGTCAAAATGTTGGCGTGGACAATATCCGGTTGAAAATTATCATGCCGAATCAGTTTATATCCTTTCCAATAAGCTATGCAATAATTAATTGTATTGATAATTTTATGATATTGCTTTTGTTTTCTGACAGGATAGTATACAATAAGCTCAGTAAGATTATTGCGTTTTTCTTCTTCTATCTCAAAATGATTAATTTTTTCATCAGGCTGAACATAAAGTACTTTAACCCGACAATTTGTACTGACGGCTTCAGCGTGTTTTTGTACAAACAAACCAAACATTGGGTCGTACCGGTGCGGATACCATTGTGAAAGGAAGAGCACGTTTATCAATTTCATTTGCGGATCAAAAAAGATGGCCTGAATCGTTTAAGAATGTAATATGGATGATATTTGGCTCCGAAGCCTCTGTATAAACGGGCTACACCTTCAATTTTAGAACCTTCAAAATCGAGCAATGCATTTTTTTCTGCATTTTCATGAATCAAATAATCAATCAGAAAAAACATAGCCGATGAATTTTTTCCTTCGGCATTCGAAACTGGAAGTAAGTAAGTTAACCTGTTGTTGGTTTTCAATAAGCAAAGTTCAGCTATTAAATTATCGTCGGCTGAAAGTACTCCATAAAGCATTAATGAATTTTCTGAAATTCCTTTTTCAATCAGTTTTTGTAAAACTGGCTGTTGTGGAGATAGATAATGCTTATGTACAGAGAAATAGAAAGATAAAAAATCTTGCTCTGATATATTTTGTTGGATTTTTAAATTCAGCCTTTTTGCTTTTTCGATATTCCGACGGGAGTTTTTAGAATAGGCTTCACAAATATCCTTATAAGGCTTTTTTAAATTCAGTATAAAATTAGGGTATATAATTGCATTTGCATAGAAATTATTTTCGTTTAGATTTAATTCATAGCTGAAATAGGGAATTTCTTTCATAAATTCCTCAACGGTTTTTTCGGTAATTTCATGTTTGGAAAAAATGCCTAATTGCTGGGTAAGAACCGGCTGAACGAGGTAGGGAAAGCCATATCTGCTTTTTATCGGTAATGGCATAACATATTCATAATCTTTGCTTACCAGTGCTTCCCAATCGGGTGAAACAACATTGAGATACCATGAAAATGCATACGTTAAATGATTTTTGGATTGTGCTATGCAATTGTCCCAACGTTTGAAATCAATAGATTTATTTCGTAAATGTTTTAACTTCATGTAAACCAGATTGATAAATTAATAAACAAAAGTAATTGATTTTTATCATACGGCAATATGAAATTACCGTTAATTCAGAACGTAAAAATACGTGGTTTAGTCTTTGGTAGTTGGCGATTCTTAGATTTCTAAATAAATTATTTTTTTATTCAGAAAGAAATCTGTATTTTTGAACATTCAAATTTACGTTAATGATAAGCTATGGCTAAAGAAGTAGTTGCAAATACGGGTGCAATGTATAATGCGCTGACCAGTGGCAGTAAAATTGTAGGTGAAATATTCGCCGATAGTGATTTTAGAATTGATGGTGAAGTTGAAGGAACTATAACCTGTAATGGAAAAGTGGTTATAGGACAAAAAGGGTACCTGAAAGGATCAATTTCTTGTGTTAATGCAGAAATAGTTGGTACAGTCGAAGGAGACATTATAGTAACAGAAACATTGTCTTTGCGCAGTACTGCTGTAATTAAGGGTGAAGTAAAGACGAAAGTTTTAATGGTAGAACCGAATGCTGTATTTAACGGCAGCTGTTCGATGAAAGATGACAATCCAGCCATTCCAATTGTAGAATAAGTAATTAAAATATAAACAAATAACTCTTTATCGTGTTACTTGTCATACAACGTTGAGGTAATTAATACTTCAACGTTTTTAGTTGAAGTAAAAAAATATAAAACAATGGAAAATATTCAATATAAAGCCTTTGTTGTTGAGGAACATGATGGAAAATTTGTTCAGACCATTCAAACGTTATCGACAGATAATTTACCGGAAGGAGATGTGCTTGTGCGAGTTCATTATTCGTCACTTAATTACAAAGATGCACTTTCAGCTACCGGCAATAAAGGGGTAACAAAAAAATATCCACATACGCCCGGTATTGATGCTGCCGGAGTGGTTGAGTTTTCAGACCATGAACAATTCAAGGCTGGTGATGAAGTTATTGTTACAGGCTATGATTTGGGAATGAATACGGCCGGTGGCTTTGGACAGTATATCCGAGTTCCGGCTGAATGGGTAGTGCGCTTGCCTAAAGGTTTGACCATGAAAGAATCCATGATTATTGGAACGGCCGGTTATACAGCTGGTATTTCATTGTTACGTTTAAACGCGTTGGTTAAACCTTCGGATGGAAAGATTCTGGTTTCGGGCGCAACTGGTGGAGTTGGTTCGGTGGCATTGTCATTGCTATCAAAAGTTGGTTATCATACTATTGCAATTTCGGGGAAAGAGTCAGAATACGAGTTTTTGCACAGACTTGGAGCCTCAGAAATAATTCCGAGAGCCGAATTCCAGGCTGTTGATAAACGACCGATGCTTTCAGCCCAGTATGCCGGAGCAATTGACACGGTAGGTGGACCAATATTGGAAAACATTCTTAAAACGCTTAAGCCTTTGGGAGCTGTTACCACCTGTGGCAGTGTTTCTTCAACTCAGCTTAACATGACTGTTTTCCCTTTTATCTTGCGTGGAATTAGTTTAATCGGAATTTCAGCCCAAAATTATCCAACAGCTCATCGTGAGTCTTTGTGGCAAAAAATGGCGAATGAATGGAAGCCCGATAACTTGCTTGATTTGTATACCGAAATATCGATTAATGAGATAAAAAGTTATGTCGATTCAATCTTGGCTGGTCAGTTAAAAGGGCGAACTATTGTAAAAATGATTGAATGAAAACAGTATTAATGTGCTGATTTACAATGTTAATACATAAGCCTACAGTGCAATACAAATTTGAACTTATATATTGGCTTTGAAGAAATATTTCAAATTCCAATCTTTTTAATCAAAACACTTTTATTAATGAGAAAAAAAACGCAATTTTGCATTTTATTTCTAGTAGCATATCAACCTCATTTTTATAACCCTTCTCCGAATGGCATTAGCGAACGAGAATTATTTAAAAACTCCCGAAATCTATTGTTTTGACGAAATCGAGAAGCGCGTTAACGCTTTCAAAGTATTACATCCCAACGCAAAAATTATTCGGTTAGGAGTTGGCGACGTGTCTCGCCCATTACCTGGTGAAGTCGTTCAAGCTATGCATAAAGCTGTGGATGAAATGTCTCAGGTAGAAGGTTTCAGGGGATATAGCCCACCGCAAGGATATGATTTTCTTATCGAAAAGATATTAAAAGAATATCGATCCATCGGCGTATTTTTGGATAAGGACAGTATTTTTGTGAACGATGGTGCAAAATCGGATATTGGAAATATCGGGCATGTATTAGGTCGTGACAATATAATCGCTATCTCTGATCCTGTGTATCCAGTGTATGAAAATGCAACCATAATGAGTGGCAGGGCAGGTGTGCTGACCGATGACCAGAAGTGGAGTAACGTGGTTTACTTGCGGTGTACGGAAGAAACGGAGTTTGTACCGGAATTGCCAACAGAGAAGGTGGATGTAATCTATTTGTGTAATCCGAATAACCCTACCGGAACTGTAATGACTAAAGCTGAATTAAAACATTGGGTTGATTATGCAATTGAACATCAGAGTATTATTGTGTATGATGGAGCTTATCAAGCTTATATAAACGAACCCAATGTGCCTCGCAGCATATATGAAATTAAAGGAGCAAAAAAGGTAGCCATAGAGATAAGAAGTTACTCCAAAACTGCCGGTTTTACCGGTTTGCGATGCGGATATTCTGTTTTTCCGCAAGAGTTGATGGTTTATACCAAATTTGGTGAAGCGGTACCGCTTATTAAACTATGGAGCCGTCGGAATGCTAACTATACGAACGGAGTTTCGTACATAGTTCAACGTGGTGCTGAGGCTATTTATTCTCGCAAAGGTAAAGCAGAGGTCCAGGAATTGGTAAATTATTACCTTACCAATGCTTCGCTTCTCAGAAACGAACTATTGTCAATTGGCTTTGAGGTTTATGGTGGAACCAATTCGCCTTACGTGTGGTTTAAAACAGCTTATAATCAATCATCCTGGAAATTTTTTCATCAACTGTTGTATGAAAACCATATCATTGGCACTCCTGGCGTGGTTTTTGGGTCATCGGGCGAAGGTTATATGCGCTTCACCGGTTTTAGCAGTAGGGAAGATACGCTTTTGGCTATAGAAAGACTTAGAAAAGGAATTTAAATGATGCGAAATTGGCATTTACTTTCTAACAGAATATATTTTTAGAATAATCAATTACCAAAAAGAAAATTTATGTGTGGAATCGTAGGTTATATTGGAAATAAACAAGCTTATCCAATTCTTATCAAAGGACTTCAACGACTTGAATACAGAGGATATGATAGTGCTGGAATAGCGTTGATTCATGGTGATAAACTGAATGTCTATAAAGCAAAGGGCAAAGTGTCTGAGCTAGTTCAATTTGCAGAACAAAAAGATGTTGACGGAAATATTGGCATAGCTCATACCCGTTGGGCAACACATGGTGAACCTAATCAGGTGAATGCTCACCCACATTATTCTCAATCCGAAGAGTTAGCGTTAATCCACAATGGAATTATTGAAAATTACGCCGTATTAAAACAAGGTTTGATAGAACATGGCTACACTTTTTCCAGCCAGACTGATACGGAAGTTTTAGTACAGCTGATTGAATATATCAAAAAATCAAATGAAGTTGATTTGACTACAGCTGTACAATTGGCATTAAATCAGGTTGTTGGTGCGTATGCTATTGCAGTTATAGAAAAAGGGCATCCAGAATTAATTGTTGCTGCCCGTAAAGGCAGTCCGTTAGTTGTTGGTATTGGCGAAGATGAATTCTTTTTAGCTTCTGACGCTACTCCCATTGTGGAATTTACTGACCAGGTGGTGTATATTGGAGAAGAAGAAGTTGTAACTTTACAACAAGGCAAACAATTAAAAATTAAAACCATTGGAAATGTAGAAAAAACCCCTGAAATTAAAAAACTTGAGATGACCTTGAGTCAGTTAGAGAAAGGCGGTTACCCACATTTCATGATTAAGGAAATTTTTGAACAACCCAAAACATTGAGCGACAGTATGCGTGGTCGTGTGAATGTGGATGAAAATAATATAACCCTAGCCGGATTTATTGACAATAAAGAAAAATTTCTAAATGCAAAACGTATCATCATCACTGCTTGCGGAACATCATGGCATGCAGGGTTGATTGGTAAATATGCAATTGAGGAATTTGCACGCATACCGGTTGAAGTAGAGTATTCATCAGAATTCCGTTATCGTAAACCGGTAATTGACAGTGACGATATTGTGATTGCAATTTCGCAATCGGGTGAAACGGCTGATACGCTTGCTGCTGTAGAATTGGCAAAATCGAAAGGTGCATTTATTTTCGGTATTTGTAATGTGGTTGGTTCTTCTATTCCACGCAATACACATTCAGGTTGCTATACACATGCCGGACCGGAAATTGGGGTTGCTTCAACTAAAGCATTTACTGCACAGGTTACAGTTCTTACCATGTTGGCTATGATGATAGGTAAAGAAAAAGGCACTTTGAGCCAGGAAGATTACCTTAAAATTGTATATGAATTGGCTAGAATTCCAGAAAAAATAACAGAAATACTTAAACAAGATAATGTCATTGCTGAGTTTTCAAAAACGTTTACTTACGCTCAGAATTTTATTTACCTGGGACGTGGATATAATTTCCCGGTTGCCTTGGAAGGTGCTCTGAAATTAAAAGAAATTTCTTATATACATGCTGAAGGTTATCCGGCTGCAGAAATGAAACACGGGCCAATTGCCTTGATTAGTCAGGAAATGCCGGTTGTAGTTATTGCAACCAGTGCAGGGATGTACGAAAAGGTGGTCAGCAATATTCAGGAAATAAAAGCACGTAAAGGGAAAATTATTTCTATCGTTACCGAAGGTGACGAGGTGGTAAGTAATTTATCCGATTATACGATTAGCATACCGAATACGGAAGAATGTCTTGTGCCTTTATTGGCAGCTATTCCGTTACAGCTTTTGGCTTATCATATAGCAGTTGTAAAGGGTTGCGACGTGGATCAGCCGCGCAATTTAGCCAAGTCTGTAACTGTAGAATAATGTGAAAAACAACCCCTGCGCAAAACGTTGGGGTTTTTTATTTGTTGTTTTACTTATTGTAGTTGATTGAGTTAATGATGTATTGATTCAGTCTCTAATTTTCAAATTTTCAAATTCATTTTTATGTGCGGAATAGCAATGGTTAGGCTTTTAAAGCCGTTGGATTATTATCAGGAAAAATACGGAACGTGGCAATATGGCTTGCAAAAGATGTATCTGCTCATGGAGAAACAGCATAATCGTGGACAGGAAGGTGCCGGTTTGGCTACTGTCAAGCTTGATATGCCCTCCGGTGAGGAATATATTTGGCGTGAACGTAAGGAAGGTAAGAATGCCATTCAAGAAATTTTTGCAGAGATTAATAAAAAAATGGCCTCTGTTTCGGATGACGTTTACTCAAATGTAGAAAAATCGAAAGCAGAATTGCCCTTTGCCGGCGAATTGTATTTGGGGCATTTGCGATACAGCACCACGGGCAGAAGCGGTTTGTCGTATGTTCATCCATTTTTGCGCCGTCATAACTGGAAAAACAGAACTATGGTTCTTGCCGGTAATTTTAATTTGACCAATGTGGATGAATTGTTCGAACAATTAACTCTGAAGGGACAGCATCCACGCGATAAAGGCGATACTTTTTTGATGCTGGAATCGCTTGGTTTTCAGTTGGATCAGGAAGTTCAAAAGGAATATGATACTATCAAACAACGCTACTCGAACGATTTGGTTATAACCCATAAAATTGAGGAGAACCTTGATATCGCTTCGTTTATCCGGAAATCCGAAAAATCGTGGGATGGCGGTTATGCTATTTGCGGAATGTTGGGGCATGGCGATTCGTTTATTTTCCGTGATCCAAAAGGTATTCGCCCTGCCTTTTATTATATTGATGATGAGATTGTGGTAACTGCTTCGGAGCGTCCGGTAATTCAAACAGCCATGAATGTGAAGGAAGAAAATATCAAGGAGCTGAATCCGGGTGAGGCAATGATTATCAAGAAAGATGGCAGGATTAGTTTTGAAACTATTCGTCCGGCTGCAGAGAAACTGGCTAAGTGCTCATTTGAACGCATTTACTTTTCACGTGGTAGCGATATTGATATTTACCGTGAACGTAAACAGTTGGGCGAATCGTTAGCCCAGCCCATTTTGAAAGCGATTGACAATGACGTTGAGAATACTGTCTTTTCATTTATACCGAATACTGCCGAAGTAGCTTTTTACGGCATGGAAGAAGGAATCAAAGCCTCGAGCAATAAACCGATCAGAGTGGAGAAAGTGCTGATTAAGGATATAAAACTACGAACATTTATATCAACCAATGATGAACGGAATGATTTGGCTACACACGTATATGATGTGACTTATGGTTCTATCCGCCGTGGAAAACAAGATAACCTGGTGGTTATTGATGATTCAATTGTTCGTGGCACTACGTTGAAACAAAGTATTTTGAAAATATTAAACCGATTGGAACCCAAAAAGATTGTAATTGTTTCTTCGTCGCCTCAGATTCGTTTTCCCGATTATTATGGTATTGATATGCCTCGCATGAATGAATTCTGTGCTTTTCGGGCAGCAGTGGCTTTGTTGAAGGAATCGGGACGCCAATATGTTATTGATGAAGTATATCGTAAATCCAAAGCTCAGGAAAACTATCCGAAAGAAGAAATTATTAATTATGTGACGGGCATTTATGAGCCGTTTACGCAGGATGAAATTTCGAAGAAAACGGCCGAAATGCTTACTCCACGGGATGTTAACTGCCCGGTAGAACTGGTTTATCAAACAATCGACGGACTTCATAAAGCGTGTCCTAACCATAGCGGAGACTGGTACTTTTCCGGAAACTATCCAACTCCAGGTGGCAACCGATTGGTAAATAAAGCTTTCATTAATTATTACGAAGGAAAAGATGGTATGTAAAGCCTGATTTTATACGTGTAGGCAAGATTATAATAACATGTCCTTTACAGTGCGAAATGCTGCAGTGAAGGATATGTTGTTTATAGTCGGGTTTGTTCCGTTCTCGTTTCCGTTGCATTTTCAACTGCAGACAGAGCTTTCAGCTGCTGTCAGGGTTGGTGATTGCTCAACCGTATCGCTTCCTGACTGAAGTGTAATGTGAAATTACTCAGTTGTAATAGTTCCTGACTGAAGTGTAATGTGAAATTACTCAGTTGTAATGGTTCCTGACTGAAGTGTAATGTGAAATTACTCAGTTGTAATGGTTCCTGACTGAAGTGTAATGTGAAATTACTCAGTTGTAATGGTTCCTGACTCAACTGTAATGCAAAAATACTCGGATGTAATGCTTCCTGACTGAAGTGTAATGTGAAATTACTCAGTTGTAACAGCTCCTGACTCAACTGTAATGCAAAAATACCCGGATGTAATGCTTCCTGACTGAAGTGTAATGTGAAATTACTCAGTTGTAACAGCTCCTGACTCAACTGTAATGTGAAAATACCCGGATGTAATGCTTCCTGACTGAACTGTAGTGCAAAAACACTCAGATGTAATGGCTTCTGATCTGAACCTGCATGTGAAAAAGCTCAGATATAATGACTTTTGATAAAGATATTTAATCCTTATCGAGGCATAAGATGATTTTTTAGCAAACCCGCTATATCCTTATTGTAAACTGATCCCCATATCTTACTTTATAATCGAATGCTTCGGCAATGCTAAATTGTCCGGAAATAATCCCGGCTGAGCGGATAACACCGGCGTGGGTGAAAAGGGCAACCTGCCTGTAAGTCTGTTCTTTTAATTCATTTAGAAATTCTTCCACGCGCTGTGTCATGGCTTTGAAAGATTCGCCACGGGTAGGGGTTTCATCAAACCAATTGTTGAACCAGGTTTGCAGGTGCGGGTCCTGGATATCGGCCCATGCTTTCATTTCCCATTCGCCAAAGTTCAACTCCATCAGGCGGTTATCTATCAGCGGTTCGGGGAATCCGCAAAAGTAGGCCAACTTCCGGCAACGCATAAGCGGGCTGCAATAAACAGCATCGAAGGTATCGGTTTGCAGGTTGGAGAGTACCGAGCAGGCTTCCGCTTCGAATGTAGATGAAACTTCCACATTGCTTTGGCCGTAACAAATGCCCGGCTCTATGGCTACCGAGGTATGACGAATAAGAGTTAGCTCCATAAGTGTAAGTATCAGTTTAAAAATTTCGGGTTATCAGGCATACCGAGAGGTAAAATCCCAGCTCGCAGAGTAAGGCCGTTGCTCCGCAAATGTCGCCGGTATAACCGCCTATTCTTTTTCGGACATAGAAAAACAAAAACAGCACCAGGCAGCAAGGAAACAACACCGAAAACCACAATTGCTTGTCCAACAAAAGAATCATCGGTAGCAATCCGAAGATCCCGGCAAATATTATCCGGCCAACGGTAAGTTTATCGTACAGTGTTTTGCTCTTGCTTTCGCTTTCGGTGCGCGCATAGGGCAGAAAATTCATCATCAAAGCAGTGAGTAGTTTTGAAACCGGATCGGCCATCAGGATTATTGCAAACAGCATATCTTTGGGAATAGCCGTCAGGGTATTGACCAGCAGGAGATAATATACTATCATGCCTATCAGTGCGTAACTTCCCACTTGCGAATCTTTCATGATGCGCAACACATCGGCTTTTGTTCTGCCTCCGCCAAAGCCGTCGAAGAAATCGCCCAGTCCATCTTCGTGAAACCCTCCGGTAAGCAATAGCCTGACTACAAATGCAAGTATAATAGCCAGCATAGGAGGGAAGAGCATTGAAAATCCAAGCCAGGCTGCTGCCGTAATTGCACCGGTAATCCACCCGGTGAGCGGCCAAAAACAAATAATCCGGGCATAATGATCCACCGGAATATCAATGACCCGCCAGAGTGGGATGCGGGTAAAAAAAGTGATGGCGGCAGCCAACTGATAAAGGATTTTTTTCATGATATAAATTGACCCCTAATCCCTGGGGGGGAATTAAAATTACTTTTGTTTCTTAGTTGTCTCATAACACTTTCTTTTCTTCCTCTCTCTTAGTGATTGGGGATTGTTTTAGAAATATTTGGTGACGCTTGCTTTTTTAAACGTGCTCATTTCGTTGATCATACGCACAGACGAGTCAATCAACGGGTAGGCACAAAGAGCTCCTGTGCCTTCGCCCAATCGCATGCCGAAGTTAAGCAACGGTTTAGCCAACAGATAATCCAATAACAGTTTATGTCCGGTTTCGTCGCCCTGATGCCCAAAAATAGCATATTCCAGCACTTCGGGATAAAGCTTTGACGCAGCCAGCACGCAGTTAGTCATAATAAAACCATCGATGAGAATTACCATATTCAGTTCGGCAGCCTGAAGCATTCCGCCGACTGTCATCGCCATTTCATACCCTCCGAAATAGCAGAGAATATCTATAACCGAACCGTCTCCACTATAATTATCAAGCGATCGTTTCAAGACGTTATATTTACGTTTTACGCCTTCACTATCAAATCCACTGCCTGCACCGACACATTTTTCGAGCGAAATTCCTGCCAGACAAGACATCCACATAGAAGATGATGAAGTATTGCCAATGCCCATTTCGCCAAAACTTATCACATTGCAACCGGTATCATGACACTCTTTTACCACTTGAGCTCCCCGTTCGATGCAAAGGTCGAATTCTTCCCGGGTCATAGCTGCCTCGTGCAGATAATTGCGGGTGCCTTTGCGTACTTTGAGGTCTATAAGTTGATCTAAATCCCCGAAATCGTAATTGATCCCCGAATCGACCACTTTCAGTTGGATATTATGCTGACGTGCCAGAAAATTGATGCCAGCGCCGCCCTCAATAAAGTTGAAGACCATTTGCGGAGTTACTTCGGCGGGTGAAAAGCTCACTCCTTCGGCTACAATTCCATGATCGCCGCCATACACAATGTGATACGGATTGGTGAGCGAAGGAGAAAGTGTTTGTTGGATAGTTCCGATTTGAATAGCCAGCTCTTCCAGCCGTCCTAACGATCCTTTGGGCTTGGTCAGGTTGTCGATTTTTTCAATCAGATAAGGAACAATTTCCTTTTTGGGAGCTGCGATGTTGAAAATTTTGTGTGACATAATTTTAAGATATACCCCCAGCCCCTAAAGGGGAGCAAGAGATGTTAGTATTATTCTTTTATAAAGAAACTGCGTCTTAAAGCCCCTTCAGGGGTTTGGGGTTTCTTTCTCTTTAGGGATTGTTATTTAATATAAACAGGAATGCCTGAAACCATTAAAACCATCTCGTCGGCACACCGGGCAATGTGTTGGTTTACCCAGCCCAGCAAGTCGGTGAATCTTCGTTGCAAATCATTCATTGAAGTTCCCCCAAGTCCTAATTCGTTGGTTACGAAAATAAAGGTGGCATTTTGTTGTGTAAATGCTTCGAAGCGTTCGGTTATAGCCGCTAATGAAATCTCTACGTCTCCATTGGCTTCACTGAAGAAATTTGTTGCCCATAGTGTTACGCAGTCGATTACCACCACGCGGTTGTTTACATCAACGTTTTGCAAATCCTTCAGTTCTTCTATGTTTGTCCATTCTGCCCCACGGTCGCGTTTGTGGCGCTCTATTCGTGCACGATGTTCTTCGTCCCAAACGGCCGAAGTAGCCAGATAAACCGGGTTATCCGTTAGCGATAGAGCCAGTTTCTGTGCATAACTGCTTTTGCCCGAACGTTGTCCGCCGGTAACTAAGATTATTTTTCGTAGATCCATATTCTTGATTATTTTTCGTTTTCCAGATTAAAATAGTACTTGGGTTTATATCCGGGCAGCAATTCGGGATGAAAAATATGCACCAAATCGGCCAAGACGCGGTCCGGTTCCATGGGTCCTGCCTCGTAGAACGGAGTTTTAGCTGTATTGATGGCAAAAATATGCTTTTGTTTGAAAGCATTAAAATTACCGTAGAGATTGTACTCGTTTTTTAATGTCTCGTACGTCATATTACTTTGGGCATCATTGTATTTGAGTAGCCAGAAATCGGCATTGATCGCTTGAGCGTAAACTTTCTCGAACGAAAAAGGCAACGAACCGGATTGATTCAACTCTTTCCATAGGTAATTGGCTCCGGCATCCTGCAAAAAGCGACCTAAATAGCTTTTGCCTCCGGCGGTATACCACACGTCTCCAAATTTCTTTTCGGTGAATACTGTCGGGCGGCTCTTGGTAGCTGAGACTTTATTGCAAAGCTCCAGGTAGCTTTTTTCAATCTTCGTGAAGATTTTATTAGCCAATTCATTTTCGTTCGTAAAAGCAGCCTCAAACTTGATCCATTCTGCCCGTCCGAGGGGTGATTCTTCCATATAGGAAGCATCTTTTACTACCGCAATTTTTACTTTTTCAAATTCGGTACGTTTGGTATTCTCGAACGGGGAGATAATCAGGACTTCAGGCGAAGCGGCAATCAGCTTTTCGGGATTAATGGCAGTAGCCATTCCTAAATCAGCTATTTTGCCTTGTTTTAATCCTTCTGCAATAGCAGGAATGCTGAAATATTCAGGTTCGCATACACCAACGGTTAGCTGTATCTTGTTCAGCCGGTTCCAAATGCCTGCATGCACCGACGAAGCAAATGCTACGCGTTTTACCGGCGTTCGTACCACGGTTCCTTCAGGCAGATTTGTAGGCAACTGTTTGTTTCTATCCACCAATATGTAAGTGTCCAGCACCTTGGCTGAATCCCACGGGTTGCGAACGGTTAGTTGCGTGTAATCTTTAAAGTGATTAATACGAAAGCCCTTGGCATACCGGATTTCCGTGTTTTGTGCCGTAATATTAACCGGTGAACTCTGTTTGTTGCGCGAACCTGTGCAACCAATAAAACAAAGGGCGGAGAATAGAATGAAATTTTTGATTTGCATGGAGTTGAATTAGAATAAAACAGGGATTAATAGTGTGATACAGACAATGATTAGCATAGTTATTTCGCAACGACGGTTGATGGCTAATGAAATTTTCAAATCATCGTCGTTTAGTTTTTTATCAGTACTGCCAATATAAGGCTTCAGCACTTCAGAGCCAAAATAATAGTTTGGCCCGCCAAACCGGCAATTGAGTATTCCGGCCAAAGCAGCTTCGGGATAACCGGAATTAGGGCTGGCATGTTTGCCTCCGTATGCCAATACAAATCCCGTTTTCGAAAGGTTTCCACTTACCGTAAGCATTAATAAAGCCGTTAAGCGAGCCGGAATAAAGTTGGCAACATCGTCCAACTGGGCTGCAAACTTGCCGAAATGCAGGTACCGTTCGTTTTTATATCCAATCATGGAATCGAGCGTATTAATCATTTTGTAAGCCAGCATGCCGGGGGCACCCAGTACGGCAAACCAAAACAGCGGGGCAATCACGCCATCGCTTAGATTTTCCGAAAGCGTTTCTAGCGCAGCAGTCCGTATTTGTTGTGCATTCAGATTCTTTGTGTCGCGCCCCACTATTCGTGCCACTTGTTTCCGACCTTTATAAAGCGAGTGTTTCAACGCTTCAAAGACCATGGCTACTTCCCGGCGTAGCGTTAAAGCCGAAAGACAGAAGAATACGGTCAATATGTTTATGCTAAATAGAATAGCCGGATGAATATTTGCAGATAAAGTAACGCAAAGATAGGTTAAGGTAAAAGTAGTGGTTACTAATAAAAGTGTCATAAAGGTTCCTTTCGTAAACCGGTATGAGCCTTTGTTCAATCGTTTTTCTAACCAGCCGATCATTTTTCCAAAGCCAACAATAATGTGGGGTAACGATGCCGGATCGCCTACAGTCGCGTCGAGCAGGAAGCCAACCAGCAGGGCTGCTAATGTGACAAGTTGTAGTTCCATGCTTTCAGTGTACTGATTAATAGATTGTTTTGATCTGGAGAAAGCGTGTTTAGCCGGATCATTTCCACGCCGTTGTTTTCAAAGTTCGTAGCATCACGGATTAAAATGCCTTCTTCTAATAAAAAAGTTTTCAAGTCAGCAGCTTTCCCGTTGGTTAGCTCCACCAAAAAAAATGGAGTTTGACTCGGTTTGGTCTTGAAGCCAGCAATTTTGTCTATTTCACACTGAAAACGAATGGTCTCGGTTAGCCATACTTTCAAATCAAAGGAGTCAGCTTGTTTGCTCAGAATAAATTTTCCAGCTTCAATAGCCAACGTATTTACCGACCAAGGAATTTTATAGTGGTTCAGTTGCAGGATAATTGATTCGGAAGCAATGACATACCCAATTCGTAATCCCGGTATGGAGAAGCGTTTAGTGAGCGAGTAAATAAGAATCAGGTTTGGAAATTCATGGTTGGATATTGCAGGTAGCGTTTCTTGTAAAGTGAAGTCAACAAATGATTGGTCGACAATGAAGGTCACTTGTGGGTAAGTGTAAAAAATAGCCTGGAGCTCTTTTCTGTCAAAGCAAGTTCCGTCCGGATTGTTCGGGTTACATAGCCATACCAGGTCGGGCTGGAATCTATCTATTTCAATCGACAGATTTTCCCTGTAGCAGCGTTTTATCGTGTGTTGGTTTATCGTGCAGGCTTTGGAGTATTCGGAAAAAGTAGGGGAGACAATGATGGATTTTTTCCCCCGGTAAGCCTGTGCAATACGGTAGATAATGTCAATAGAGCCATTGCCGATACTGATTTGGGTAGATTGTAGATTCTGCATTTTAGCTATCAGCGCTTGCAATGATTCAGCATTCGGTTCGGGATAACGGGTGGTTTTAATTAGTGAGGTGGAGAGATGGTTGTATAGCGGGGTGTTGTCGGCACCATACCAAATATTGGAACTAAAATTAGCCTTCAATACCCCTTGGAAATCATCTCCGTGATCGTTTGTCATATTGTTGATTGTATTCGGTTTAAATGATCGTTATTGAAGCATTGAATAAACCAGCTCCATGTTCACATGAGTGCGAACATGATCAGCCAGCTTGTCGTATTGTTCTTCCTTGAATTTAAAATAATCGAAGGTTGTTTGCTTTGATTTGTCTGCCAAATAGGGTTGGATCAGATAGTCCGCAAATTCAGCATTGTCCAGTATTCCATGGATGTAGGTTCCAAAACATTTACCGGTAAAGCAACCGTCTTTGGAACCGTTTTCGAGTATATTTAAAGATTCAATGTCTGAAGACAGAATTTCGGTACGGCCGTTGTGTATTTCATAACCCTGGCATGTAGTTTTTCCTGCATGAAAGCTGAATTTGACCTGCTTAGTGATTTTTTCGCCTTCGAGCATGGTTTTCAGCGGCAGCAGATTCAATCCCGGCAGCTGGCGGATATCGCTTTCCACACCGTCATGGTCAGATAGTTCGGTTCCAAGCATTTGATAACCACCGCAAATACCCAAAATAGTTTTTCCATTGTTTTTAGCCTGAATAATAGCTTGTGCCATGCCATCACGACGCAAAACCTGCAAATCGTACAAAGTGCTTTTGGTTCCGGGCAGAATAACAATGTCGGCATTTTCAATATCTTTTGGTTGGTTGGTGTAAAATAAATGAACACGTTCGTCCCGTTCAAGCGGATTAAAATCGGTAAAATTGGACATGTGCTGGAGCAAAACTACAGCTACGTTCACTTTTCCTTCTTTGGCAAACCGGTGTTTGGTGTGAAGCATCACAGAGTCTTCTTCTTCGATATGAATATCTCGGAAATAAGGAACAACACCAATGACCGGGATTCTGCAGAGTTCTTCTATCATCTTTACTCCCGATTCAAATAAACGGATGTCACCCCGAAATTTATTGATTAGAATTCCTTTGACCAGTTTTCGTTCATCTTCGGTAAGCAGCATAATGGAGCCGTAAACCGATGCAAATACACCGCCCCGGTCAATATCGGCCACTAAAATAACTGATGCGTTGGCATGTGCTGCCATGGACATATTCACCAAATCAACATCGCGCAAATTTATCTCTGAAATACTTCCGGCACCTTCTATTACAATTGGATTGAAGCGGGTTTCCAGCCTGTCGAACGCAGCACGAACCTCTTTGCGCAGGTTGGCTTTATTGTCCGAAGTAAAGTAATCGTAGGCATGTTTGTTCCCGATGGATTTCCCATTTAAAACCACTTGGCAAACCGTGTCGGCAGTTGGTTTGAGCAGCAGCGGATTCATGTCGGTGTGACACGGCACCCCGGCAGCTTCGGCTTGTACCGCTTGCGCCCGGCCAATTTCCAATCCTTCGGGTGTGGCAAAGGAGTTTAGTGCCATGTTTTGCGCCTTGAATGGAGCAGGAGCGTAGCCGTCCTGCTTGAAGATGCGGCAAAATGCAGCTGCAATAACGGTTTTTCCTACGTCGCTGCCTGTTCCGGCAAACATAATGGGAGATAATCTATTGTTCATAATTCTTCTTTCAGTAGCATTCCGGCTTGTCATTCATTTAAAAAAGGAATAACCGGAACTAAGATATGGCAGCATCTTAGTTTCAGTTATTCCACACAATGCATTTTTGCTTAGAATTAATGCCTGTTTTTTTATTTATTTTTTGCTGATAAACACAGTTTTACTAGGACTTATCCCTGTAGAAAACGAAAATTTTGATTTCCCTGTTGAGTCAAAGCAATACATTTTACCCTTAGTGGAATAATCGGTTGTACCAAGATAAATGTCTTTTGTAATCGGATTAACTGCTATTGAATATGGAGTTAGTTCAACAGAGCTTGAAGTGATAATATTGTCATTTAGTTTTTTCTCATTCTTCACATCGTAAACTGTAATTGTAGATGTTCCTGCGGCTGCTTGCCAAGTGCTAAAATCAACGCTGTAATTAAAAATATATGCGTTGTCACCCTCAATGACAAATCCTTGTACGGGTATGTTTATGTCGGTTACTTTATCTGTTCCGGCTTCTATCCGTTGAAACTTACCGGGAATATTACTGTAATTGCCATTTGAAACAATATACACATTACCATAACTGTCCGCTTGCATTTCTCCATAAGGATTCAGATTGACTACAATTTTCTTTGTTTCAGAAAAAGTTGATAGATTAATTACTGAAATGGTACTGTCTTTAGCTGCAAAACTTCCAGAATTGGCTACGTACAATTTAGCGTTGGCAATCACACTTTTATTAGGACCGGGACCCACAGCAATTGTTTTGTCAATAGCGTAAGTTGTTGTATCCATTTGAGCCACATGTCCATCGAATTGTACGATATACACTTTGCCATTGGCAGCAGTCAACGAACGTGGTGACTGTAAGGAGAAAGATTTTAAACTAATGCCAGAAGCTGCATCCACGACTTCGATAGTGTTTGAGCCGTACACTGCAATATATAATTTTGAACCATATTTAATCATATCTTGACCGGTATCACCTAATCCACGGTTATTTTTATCTAAGAAAATATCGTTAGAGCCAAATCCGGTTGTAAAATCGTAATAGGTCAGTGATGCATTGTTTTTTTCAAATTGACCTTCGTTTAAAACAAAAACCCCTGCACTAACTTCAGGTGTTTTTACCTGTGTGTCTTTTCCTGAATCGCACGATGTAAGAAATGGAGACACAGTGGTTATCAGCATTAGAAAATTGAGAATTTTTTTTGATTTCATACTTAATTATTAAATTGATTTTTATTAGAGTGATCTTTAAAATTTATAATTAACCGATAACCTGTAATTTCTTCCAGGCATAGGATAATAATCCACAATAGAGTAATTTGTATTTGATACATTCAGAATTTCGCCATTTATTGAGAATTTTCCCAGGCTATATTTGCAATAAATATTATGATCTCCGTAAGGGGTCATTAATTTAGGTTTCAATGTAGAGGTGTTTATACTTCCAGTGTTTCTTGTTCCAGCATAAAGTAAATTGTAACCTAATTCCAACTTCATGTATCGAATTGATAATGACGCAGAGCCAGAGTTATTCGGAGTATAGGGCAAAGAACTACCAAAAGTAACTGAGTTTTTATCTTTGTCTTCTGTAAATTGAAGGCTATAGTTTAAATTGAGTTGGATGTTGATGCGTTTATTTAGTGCTTTACCCAGTTTTAAATTTAAATCACAGCCTTTTATATCCACAAGACCAATGTTGCGAACAGTTGAGAATGGCATACCATACACAACAGTAATTTTATCGGTAATCCGGTTGTAATAACCGTCAATACTACATTCCAATTCATTGAAAAATAACGGTTTTGGTTCAATGTAGGTGAAGCCTACATTGAATTGTTTTGTGTACTCAGGGCGTAAATCTTTATACCCGAAGTCATGATAATATAAATCAGTAAAAGTTGGCAACCTGAAAATATTTTTGTAAAACGCCCTGATTCTAATTTCTTTTTGATTGAATAGTTTATATGATATGGAGACTGTTGGTGTCCATTTATACTTATTGGGAGATGGAGTTCCGGTTTGAGATGTTTCATAACACAAAGTATATAACATATTTGCTCCAATGGTTAGTCTTTCGTTGATGTATTTTCCGGCAAAATTTGCTAATCCCGTATTACGTACCGGAGATGCATCTGCAACGAAACTGATGTTTGAGTTTGAAAACAGATCGTTTCTGGACCAGTCGAGCGATGAGGAAAATGCGAAATTCGTGTTGGGTCGATATTGAACAGCTGATGTCAGATAGTATTCATGTTGAGCAAAGTTATCTATCCGCATTTCGTTAGGTAGTGTAGAATAATTCGGGTTTATCTCAGTGAATTTGCTGTTCAAACTACTGTATTTGGCAGAAAAAAGGTATTGGAGATAACCGGATACTTTGTTTTCGTACTGAATTTGAGAAAAAAAGTTTTTGTCCCTCAATCGATCAGTTGTAGCAGATGTTGAATAAAAAATATCCGCCCCGGGTAAACCTCTTTCTGAATAATACTGGTTGTTTTTCAGTGAAATAAACTCGTTTTTTCTTATTCTGTAGATTAAATTTTGTTCGGTTCTCAATGAAGTTACATCGGAGTTTTCCCGTGTTTTTTCTATGTAGTTATGACCTTGTGGGTTAATGTTGGATAAGAAGTTATATTTCCCGTTTGCTTTTTCTCCATTTGCAGAAATACTTATTCCTATTTTTTCTGACAAATTCTTTGCGAATAAAAAACTGGGATTATACATTCCAAATGACCCCGCTTTTAAAGCAATATGTCCTGATAAAGTGTGTTTTGCATCGTAATCAGGCATTTGGGTTGAGAAACTTAATACCGATGCCGAAGAAAACATACGAGCAGGTTGAAGTATGTCGTTCGGTTGACCATTAAAAAGGAAAACCCCGGAAATATTTTCAATGCTGAATTGGCTGAGGTCAACTTGTCCTGTTTGCATATCACTCATGAGCACCCCATCATAGCAGATACCAGTATGGGCTGCCCCTAAGCCACGTACGGAAATAGTTTTAAGTCCGCCAATGCCACCGTAATCTTTTACCGTAACTCCTGAAAAGTGCTTTGCTACGTCGGCCACATTGGTGGCATTGAGTGTGCTTATTTCTTCTTCTGTCTTTAATTGCTCTGGTAATGCTGCCCGGGCAATTTGGATGTTTTTACCATTTACAGTTACTTCTTTGAGTGTTTTATTGTGCAAGGAGTCTGGCTCCAGTTCTTTGGCTGACACCAATGAGCTGGAAAGTGATAAAAGTAATAAAATGACTGTTTGTACTAAATACTTTTTAAACACTGTTGTAACTATTTGACGATGAATAAACCGCTCAAATAGCTCCCGAAAATGACCTCACAAAGGCAAAATGATATTCTTTTTTGCTGATGTTTCGTCGCTTTTTCCTCGAAAGCTTCTGAAAATTAATTGTTCGCTTGGCAGGTCTTCTGACTTACTCCCGTTTTTGAACGCCTTCCCGATTTCAGTTATCAGCTTTCAGTTATCAGTTGTCAGTCTGTTTTTATGACTGTTTACTGTTTACTGTTCACTGCTTACTGAAAATTTCCAGTGGCAAAAGTGTTGTTCAATACGTTTTCCTCTTTCTCCCTCTCCTCAAGGAGAGGGTTGGGGTGAGGTTGAGCTTACAGCAGCGGGACTGTACAGGAATTACACCTGTTTCCCTTTTAATTCAGTTCACGAGGAGTCGTGAACTAAAACCAAAGCGGGAGCAAAAGTACTACTTTTTATTCTAAAACAAAAACAGGCCGTGTTATTTTTATGTCCGGCTATCATTGGTTCAATATCTTTGGATGATATAAATCAATTGAATAGGAACGGAAATAATAACAATAAGTCATGGTTCATTCATAATACAGACTATTTTTCATATTGGGGTTTTACCCCAAACCCCAGTTACTTTTTTGCCTTGACGCTCAAAAAGTAACTAAACTTTATTGAAAATAACTTTAAACTACGGGGTCGATATACCTACTTCTTGTGTTTGACCTCCCAAAATGACAATAAATGGTGATAGCCTGCCCGTAGTTGTTGCTTTACCTTTGCCGTATTAAAAAAAATAAAACAGACTAGCTGTATGGGATATTTCAGAAAGACAACTCATGGCTCTATTCGCTTCTGCCTCAAATGTAACGTATATCATTTGGAGTTTGGGAATATCAGTTTCAACTTTAGTTCCAACGACCTGAATATTTTCAGGAGCTACATCAATGGCATTGATGCCGGGTACTGGACGCGGATGAATCGGGATTCGGAGAATACACGGAAGATTTTGTTGCCAACCCAGCTGAAAGGAACTAATTTCTGCTTTCATGCCGACGAACTGGAAGAGCTGAAGTACTTGCTGAATCCTGAAATGCCGAGGCAGCGGCCTGTGGAGCAGATAAACTATGAATTCTCGATGAATTAAAAACTAAATGAAAAGTATAATGAAAAAGATAGCAATTATTTATGGTTCGAGCGGTGGAAACACGCAGGATGTGGCTAAACGTATAGCTGCCCAACTCAAGGATGATGAGGTGACGCTCTTTGATGTAGCTAAGGTAAAACCGGACGTGTTTGATGAGTACTCCAACCTGATTCTGGGGACTTCCACTACCGGTATTGGCGATTTGCAGGACGACTGGGACTTGTATTTGCCTAAGCTCCTAAAAACAAACCTGGAGGGGAAGACGCTCGCATTGTTTGGACTGGGCGATTCTTCGTCGTATTCCGATTCTTTTGTCGATTCCCTGGGAATTTTGTACGAAGCGGTGAAAGGTAAAGGCTGTAGGGTGATTGGACAAGTATCGGCGGATGGATACCAATTCGATGAATCGAAAGCCGATTTGGGTGGTGAATTTGCCGGTTTGGTTATCGACGAAGACAACGAAGCGGATAAAACCGATAGCCGTATAGCCAACTGGGTAGCAGCTATTGCAGCCCAGTTACAGTAAGAAAAGTTTTAGATTTAGTGATAATTAGTTGGAAAAAGGCCGGTAAAACGAATGTTTGCCGGCCTTTTTCCATTTCTTTTTTTCGTTATAAACGATTGACCATATACCCCCTCGTTGCAACCTAAAATCCGCAAGTATTGGTACAAAAGACTTGTAGAACTTTGTAAATAAAGATATTGTCATTTGCTAGAATACACTTAATTTAGTGCAAACAAAAATAGGTGGATGAAAGTAGTAAAAAGTT
>Ga0318567_10000182_pt1 | contig 28787 bp, 32 predicted proteins | sample GRESIP088b5f20_FD_203691 | JGI IMG/M metagenome (GOLD analysis project Ga0318567, IMG submission 203691) | Tropical soil microbial communities from Luquillo Experimental Forest, Puerto Rico - GRE.SIPMG.088b5f20 | ecosystem: Environmental > Terrestrial > Soil > Tropical forest > Bulk soil...
GACTTTCACTCCGGAAGATGGTGGTGAACCGCAGACTTTTGAAGTGTTCAACTTTAAAGGTGATGGCGTTGCAATGACAATGTATAACACTGAAGAATCTATCAAAGGTTTTGCACGCAGCTGTTTCAACATGGCTTTGAGCAAAAAATGGCCTTTGTATCTTTCTACAAAAAATACAATTCTTAAAAAATACGACGGTCGTTTCAAGGACATCTTTGAAGAGATCTTTCAACAAGAATTTAAAGCTCAGTTTGACGCAGCGGGTATCGTGTACGAACACCGCCTGATCGATGACATGGTTGCCAGCGCTCTTAAATGGAACGGTAACTTTGTTTGGGCTTGTAAAAACTACGACGGCGACGTTCAAAGTGATACTGTAGCACAAGGTTTCGGTTCACTTGGTTTGATGACTTCTGTTTTGATCACTCCTGATGGCAAAACAATGGAAGCAGAAGCTGCACACGGTACCGTTACACGTCACTACCGCGAGCACCAAAAAGGTAAACCAACTTCTACAAACCCAATCGCATCAATCTTCGCATGGACAAGAGGTTTGGCATTCCGTGGTAAATTGGACAGCAACCAGGAGCTGATCGATTTCGCAAACGCTTTGGAAGCAGTTTGTATCGAAACAGTTGAAAGCGGTAAAATGACAAAGGACCTTGCAGTTTGCGTAAGCGGTAACAAAGTTGAGCACGGAAAAGACTTCTTATATACTGAAGAGTTCCTTTCTGCAATCGACGAGAATTTGAAGAAAAAATTAGCGATATAATTCCAATGTGCTAATTTGAAAATATGCAAATTTGAAAATGCCTGGTGCTACTTCCATTTAGGAATGTAACATCAGGCATTTCTAATTGTATTTGCATTGAAGAATATTCGTTAAAAACGCAGAAAATCACACCTCCATTTTCAAATTACCACATTTTCAAATTTTCAAATTATCTGCTCTCATCAATATTCGCTCCCAGCGTTCCCCTCATGCGTTTCCAAAAACTTTCTCTTTTTGTAATACTGATAAAATCAGGTTTGTAGGCCTGCGTCGAATCAATTGCCGGAGTGATCATTCGCGGTTCCAATACTTTTAGCGTGTCGATTACAAACGGAATTAAAACAATATCCTTACTCACTTTTTTCCTGGTAAAGTTGGAGAGCATTTTTGTTTGAAATGGATCGGATGCAATTGCCACTTTTTTGAATCCCATTTTTTTTGCGAGCTGATATGAGTAGTAAATATTTTCCGTGCTATGCTCCGCGGTCGTTTCTGTGAAAATATGTTCAGTCGGAATGCCCAGCGCATGAGCATACATGGCCATTATTTCTGATTCATAATAAGGCGTATAAACCGCGGCCCCGGAATAAATAATGTTTTTGGTAATGCCCTGATCATAAAGATATTTTGACCAGTAGACGCGTCCCTTCATCGTGTGGCTCCAGCCTGCTTCTTCAAAAGGAATCCCCGGAACGATAATTACATCGAACTGTTCCGTTTTTGCTTTTGCAAATAATTTTTGGGATTCCCTGCTGGTATAAAAGCAGGAACTGAGGGTGGTAATTGTCAGCAATGCCATTGCGGGAATCAGGACTGTCAGTTTTATCATACGGGATCGATATTAATGTTCGTAATCTATACCCATAACGAAGTAAAACAAATAAAGTTCACTTTTCGTTGCTTAGCAGCGTGTTATACTTAAATAAATAGTACTGCAAACTTCAATCCGTGCAAAACCGGCGCAAAAAAACCGGCGATTAAGCCGGTTGTAAATAATTTTGCTAGTTTTTGTTCCGAAAATCACCCCGTTTCCAGGCCTTGATAAATTCACCCCAGGCCATCGGGTTAAAGATATTCATCGGAGGAACCTGTCCCGTATAATATCGTTTGGTAGCGTCCTGTTTTAAGCTGTAGTTGGCGTTTTCACCTCCGTCACGTGGCATGGTTCTCGCCAATGCCTCCCTTTTCTGCTCGTCTGTATTCTGCCGGGCAATTTCAAGCGCATCGGCTTTTACATCAGTATTTACGAAATCCCGCTCGAATTGCTCCCGGGTGGGCCGCGGTCGAATGATCGTCGCAGGCAGATAGGTTGTATCTGTCACCATCAGCTGGATCATGCTGTGCTGATTTCCCTGTAAATCTCTTGGTATGGTAACGAGAACCGGTTTGTAGCCGATACTGGTAAATTCGATTTTATCCCCCTTTAAAACTACTATGGAGAACACGCCATCTTCACTACTCATTGTACCCTGAACACGTCCTTTAACCATAACACTCACAGCCGGAATAGGTCTCAGGCTGTCTGCAGTCATAATAACCCCGTACAATTGTACCACTGAGTCTTTTATTGTCTCAAATTGGGCAGAGGCTTGCTGGCGTATGGCAACCATCCCAATAAAAAGAAGTAGTAAAAATTTCTTCATCGCACCAAATATAACAACTTCAATTCTTATAAACAGCAACTTATTACGCTTAGTATTGGTTAATTTTGCACCAATTATTCTTTTTTTAACAAATAAATCATGACGCAGGAGCAAATACTTAAAGCATTGAGCAACGTGCAGGAACCTGACCTAGGAAAGGATATTGTCACGCTCAATATGGTTAAAGATATAGAGATCAATGGTAACAACGTTTCTTTTACCGTAGTCCTCACTACACCGGCATGTCCGCTAAAGGATCTGATAAGAAATGCCTGTGTAAATGCCATACAAATTCTTGTAAACAAGGAAGCCAAAGTAACAGTAAACTTCACTTCCAACACCAGCAGTAACCGCCAGGATACCCAAGCCGTTTTGCCGAAGGTAAAAAACATCATCGCCGTAGTGAGTGGCAAAGGCGGTGTTGGAAAAAGTACCGTTTCTGCAAACCTTGCCCTTGCACTTGCACAAGGCGGTGCGCAGGTGGGCCTGATGGATGCAGACATTTACGGACCAAGTGTACCAATTATGTTCGGCGTACGTGGCGAACGCCCTATGATGATGCAGATAGAAGGTAACGACAAAGGTGTGATTGTTCCTTTGGAAAAATACGGCATCAAATTGATGAGTATCGGTTTACTGGTAGATGAGAAAAACGCTGTGGTTTGGCGCGGTCCAATGGCGAGTAGCGCTATCCGTCAGTTTGTAACAGATGTTTACTGGGACGAACTTGATTACCTTGTTATCGACATGCCTCCGGGAACAGGCGATATTCATTTAACGCTTATGCAAACCGTTCCCGTAACAGGTGTAATTGTTGTAACCACTCCACAGGATGTTGCTTTGGCTGATGCCAAAAAAGGTATTGCGATGTTTGGACAGGCTCAAATTAAAGTGCCGATCATTGGCTTGGTGGAAAACATGAGCTACTTTACTCCGGCTGAGTTGCCAAATAACAAATACTACATTTTTGGAAAGGAAGGTGGTAAAAGATTGGCCGAAGAATATGATATTCCTTTGCTTGGACAAATTCCTCTTGTGCAAAGCATCCGCGAAGGCGGTGATAACGGCGAACCGATCATGGCAAGCAACGACGAAATCACTAAAAAAGCTTTCGAAGAATTTGCGGGCGCCGCAGCGAGAAGCATTGCCATGCGCAACGCCAATCTTGAGGCTACTAAGGTGATTGAAGTGGTGGAAGGATAGGGAATTTGAAAATTTGAAAATATGCTAATTTGAAAATGAGGTTGCTTCGAAAAAAGGCAACCTCATTTTTTTATTTAATAATTGGACAACAGAACTGCTGAGGTCTTGGGATCAATTATTCAGATCTTTGTATTTTAGCCTTCATTTTCAAATTAGCATATTTTCAAATTTTCAAATTAACTCCGTGTACAGTTTCCCTTATTATAAAACAAAAGATCAGGTAAAGGTGCTTGAGTTCTTGCATGCCCATCCTTTTGTGATGTTAACAGGTTGCGATGAGCACCAATGTCCCGTTGCTACGCAGGTGCCGATCTTAATTTCTGAAAGAGATGGCCGATTATTTCTCGAAGGACATGTGATGCGCAACACAGATCATCAGAAAGCATTTGCGGCCAACAATAATGTGCTGGCAATTTTTACCGGCCCGCACACGTATGTGAGTGCCAGCTGGTACACAAACCCGCAACAGGCTTCTACATGGAATTACATGGCTGTACACGCGAAAGGAAAGCTTACATTTCTACCTGAAGAGAGATTGATTGATATCCTCAAAAGAACGACTGAGCAATTTGAAAACAATCCTTCATCAGACGCATCGTTTGACAAATTACCACAGGAATATGTGAGTAGATTGTCGAAAGCGATAGTAGCTTTTGAAATAGAAGTGACAGTGCTTGACCACACATTTAAGTTGAGCCAAAACAGAGATGAGGAAAGTTATAAGAACATAACTCATCGTTTAGCTGTTAGTGATAGTGCGGATGCCAATGCAATTGCAAAAGTTATGAAAGAAAAAATTTAGTGTAGCCACTCAGATGAAATTAGAATTCCTTGACGACATAAGTAATGGAGGACAATTTAGAGATGTTGTTGCCGATAATTTAGTCAGGCTTTATGACTTCACTCAAAAGGAAACGGAGGATTTGACCGAAATGATTTATCAAAACCTTATTATTGAACGGAGTGTTTTGGATTTATCTAAAGTTGAATTTATTCAAAAAATAAACTGTCGATTGGTTCTTCAAATTACATCAGCCGATAAAGGGATTCTAAAAACAAACGATCCGGATTTATTTACGTGTAGTTTGACTGAGCAATCTTATCGAAAGCTAATCGAAATTATGAAAGCCGTTGCTGACGGCTACAATTGGCTTTGTGACAGGTCAGATGATGACATTGACTTTTTGTATTCGGCAGGAGGGGTGTGGTAGGAATGGATAAACGACGACTGTTATAAATGGCAGCTTTTGACTTTTGAGTCTTACTTTTGACTTATACCGACCTAAAACAACACCAATGCTGAAACCCTTCTGTGCATGCGCATGCGCATTTCTAGTGCTCACAACATCTTCTTTCCAAATAAAGAAAGGAAAACAAAATCGCATGAATACTGATACATTACCAGCATTCGATTTGGAAGGGCATCGCGGCGGTCGTGGCCTGATGCCTGAGAACACTATTCCTGCAATGCTCCATGCGATTGATCTTGGAGTAACCACGCTTGAGATGGATATCGTTTTTACAAAAGACATGCAGCCCATTTTATCTCATGAACCATTTTTCAATCACGATATCACTACAAAACCCGACGGCAGTTTTGTAACACCGGCAGAAGAGCGTTCGCTGAACATTTATACAATGCCGTATGATTCGGTAAAGCGTTATGATGTCGGAATGAAGCCGCATCCAAAATTTGCGGAGCAAAAGAAAATTGCTGCCGTAAAACCACGGTTGGTGGATGTTATAGACCAGGTGGAATCGTACTTAAAGAAGAACAAAAAGAAGAATGTTTTTTATAACATAGAAACAAAAACCAACAAAGCAACTGACAATATTTATCATCCGGAGCCGGCCGTATTTGTGGATGCGTTGATGAAGGTATTGATACAAAAGAAAATCACGTCCAGAGTGATCATTCAGTCGTTTGATTTTCGGACACTTCAGTATTTGAAGGAGCATTATCCATACATGAAAACTGCGTTGTTGATTGAGGATTATGATAAGCGATCTTTTGAAGAACAACTGGCATTGGCAGGGTTCAAGCCTACCATTTATAGCCCCGCCTACAAACTGGTAACAAGAAAACTGGTAGATGACTGCCATAGCAAAAACATAAAAGTAATTCCCTGGACGGTAAACGATAAAACGATCTACGATTCACTTGTAGCGAAGAAAGTGGATGGCGTTATTACCGATTACCCGGATAGGATTAAGTAATTTGAAAATGTGCTAATTTGAAAATTTGAAAATGCAGCGGATGCATCTTTCCGATTTTGAATTCGCACACAAAGCGTTTTCAAGTTACCATATTTTCAAATTTTCAAATTGGCTCTCGATGAATACATCACTTACAGGAAGAACCGCCGTTGTTTGCGGCAGCACACAAGGCATAGGTTTGGCTATTGCGGAAGAGTTGGCGCTGCTGGGCGCGACATGCATACTGTTTGCAAGAAATGAATCTGCTTTGAAAGAAGCCGTTCTAAGATTGCATTCGGATGAGCAACAAAATCACAGTTATCATGTGGCGGATTTTTCAAAGCCGGAAGAAGTAAGGAAGGCGATTGAAGACGTGGTTGCCAAAACCAACGTACATATTTTAATCAACAATTCAGGTGGTCCGAAAGCCGGTGCTATCATTGATGCACATGAAGAAGATTTTGTGAAAGGATTTAGTCAGCACATTGTTTGCAACCAGATATTGACAAAGGGAGTTGTCCCGGGCATGAAGAAAGAAGGCTATGGAAGAATCATCAATATTATTTCAACCTCGGTAAAAATTCCGCTGAACAATTTGGGTGTCTCTAATACCATTCGTGCGGCGGTGGCTTCATGGGCGAAGACAATGTCGAACGAATTGGGACAGTTCAATATTACAGTCAACAATATTTTGCCTGGCTATACCAAAACGGGCAGACTTGATAGCTTAATTGAAGGTGTTGTAAAAGCTAAGAACAGCGACACCGAAACGGTAGAAAAAGAAATGGAAAAAGACATTCCGATGAAGCGTTTTGGTGAAGCATCCGAAATTGCTGCGGTGGCTGCTTTCCTGGCCACACCGGCGGCCAGCTATGTAACAGGCACCAGCATTCGCGTGGATGGCGGCAGAACGGGTTCTATTTAATTACATATCTTCGCGGCATGACACGTCAGCAACTGGTTGAGCAAATCAAAAAAAAGAAATCGTATTTGTGTGTAGGATTGGATACAGATATCACTAAAATTCCTGCTCATTTACAATCGCATCCCGATGCAATATTCGAGTTCAATAAAGCGATCATTGATGCTACAAAAGATCTTTGCGTAAGCTATAAGATCAACACCGCTTTTTACGAAGCACACGGACTGAAAGGTTGGGAAGCCATGCAAAAAACAGTGGAATATATTCCTGAAGATATTTTCACCATCGCTGACGCAAAACGTGGAGACATAGGTAACACGTCAACCCAATACGCAAAAGCTTTTTTTGAAGCACTTCCTTTCGATTCCATCACAGTGGCTCCTTATATGGGCGAAGACAGCGTGGCGCCTTTCCTTGAGTACAAAGGCAAATGGGCGATCGTTCTGGGATTAACTTCAAACAAAGGCGCCTCAGATTTTGAGCTGCAAAAAACAGGCGATACTTATTTGTACGAAAAAGTATTGAGTACCGTTTCAAAATGGGGAAGTCCAGACAATCTCATGTTTGTAATCGGTGCGACGCAAGCTGATGAATTTACCAACATCAGAAAAATTACTCCCGATCATTTCTACCTCGTTCCCGGCGTAGGCGCGCAGGGCGGAAGCTTAAAAGATATTTCCGAAAAAGCGATGAATAAAGATTGCGGTTTGTTAGTAAATGCAAGCCGCGCCATCATCTATGCTTCAGGAAAAGAAGACTTCGCAGATGCAGCGAGAGTCGTTGCGAAAGAGTATCAACAAGAAATGGCGCAATATCTTGAAAGATTAAATAACTGAATAACTGAGTAACTGAATAACTGAGTTGAACGCTAATGTGGAGCGCTAAACGATATATTCTAACGTTAAGCATTCCGCATTTTAAATTATTCAGTTATTCAGTTACTCAGTTACTCAGTTACTCAGTCACTCTTCGCTCTTCCGCACATACTTTCTCCACTTCTCAATCACTGCTTGCATATCATCTGCAAGATCGCTGTTGAAGAAAATTTCTTCCTTTGAAGTTGGGTGTATAAAGCCAAGTGTTTTAGCATGCAGAGCGTGCCGCGGGCAAAGTTCAAAGCAATTATCAACAAACTGCTTGTACTTCGTAAACACAGTTCCTTTTACAATGCGGTCGCCACCGTAAGTATCATCATTAAATAATGGATGACCAATGTGTTGCATGTGTACGCGTATCTGATGCGTACGGCCCGTTTCAAGGCTGCATTGTACCAATGTTACATAGCCAAAACGTTCCAGCACTTTAAAGTGTGTAATGGCATCTTTACCGTAATCTCCTTCAGGATAAGCATCGAATAATTTGCGGAAGCGCTGGTGACGGCCAACGTGTGCGACGATGGTTCCTTCATCTTGTTCCACATCTCCCCAAACAAGCGCTATGTAATGACGTTTTACCGTGTGATCGAAAAATTGTTTCGCTAAAGAGCTCACAGCTTTTTCTGTTTTTGCCAGCACCATCAAGCCGCTTGTGTTTTTATCGATGCGGTGAACCAACCCAAAACGTGGCAAGGTTTCTTCCGTAATGTCTTTGTTTTTTTGTTGCAGATAGTAAGCCACACCGTTGATCAATGTGCCGTTATAATTGCCGGAACCCGGATGCACTACCAATCCTGCAGGCTTGTTGATGATAATGATATCGTCATCCTCATAAAAAATATTCAGCGGAATATTTTCGGGAACGATTTCTTCACCCTGAACCTCCTTATTGGAGTAAACTATGATTTCGTCCGTTGGCTTTATTTTATAATTGGAGCTGACTTGTTTGTTGTTAACCAGTACCAATCCGGAGTCGATCGATTTTTGCACTTTGTTACGCGTCGCATTTTCTATGCGGGCCGTTAAGAATTTATCAATGCGAAGAGGCTCCTGGCCCTTATCCACTTTTATCGTGAATCGCTCATAAAGCTCGTCGCTGCTCTCTTCATTTGACAATAACTCATCCTGGTCTTCGAATTCGGCCATGTAGTTGAAATTTTTGCAAAAATAGGGAGGAGGGGCACAAGTAACAAGAGGGAGAAATCTTGCCTAACGCTAAACGCCCAACGCTCAACGCAGTGGCGGCAACCGGCATTAGGCGTTAGGCGTTGAGCTTTTCTTTACCTTTGCCCAATGCAGGATGTAATTTTTAAGGACCTCGAAAAAATGCCGTACCAGGCTGCCTGGGATCTGCAGGAAGAAGTTTTACAAAAAAATGTAAAGCTGAAACAGGAAGCTCATCACGCTGGGGAAGGCATTCCGGCGACTGATCACTATTTATTTTTGGTGGAACATCCTCCCGTTTATACGTTGGGTAAGAGTGGACATATTGAAAATGTGCTGATTAGCGACGAACAACGCGAAAAAAGAGGCATCGAATTCTTTAAGACAAACCGTGGAGGCGACATCACCTTTCATGGTCCGCAGCAAATTGTCGGTTATCCCATTCTCGATCTTGAAAAATTCACTACAGATATTGGCAAATACCTGCGCAACCTCGAGGAAATTATCATTCTCACATTAGCCGATTATGGCTTGCATGGTGATCGTTCGCCTGGTGAAACAGGTGTTTGGCTCGATCCGGGAGTGAAGGGCAAGGAAAGAAAAATTTGCGCAATGGGCGTGCGTTGCAGCCGCTGGATCACGATGCATGGCTTCGCATTAAATGTCAATACTGACCTCACTTATTTTGATTTCATTGTTCCTTGCGGCATACAAAACAAACAAGTGACTTCTATCGCCAAAGAGCTGGGAAGAGAAGTAGATTTCGAAGAAGCGAAAGCCTTTGTGAAAAAGAATTTCGAGAAAGTGTTTGGGGTGAAGCTCGTTGAGAGTTGAGAATTGAGAGTTGTTAGAAATACGTGCATTTAGAAGCGCTGGCGGCCTCAAATGCTTAATAACTTTTAAGTAACAACAGCTTTACTAAAAATCCTTCGGTATATACAACTTCTGTTTTTCCTTTAAGTGCCCGTCTTCATACAATTCAAAGCGGAACCAGCCCGCATGGATAAAATTGGATTTGTCGAGCATTAAGATGGGTTCAGAAACTTTTTTTATTTCAAACAAAAGTGAGCTGTCTGCTTCATAAAATTTAACGCTGTACTTTTTGTCCTTTGCATCCGGCAGGGAAATTTTTACGCGTCCTTCTTTTTCAGTGAAAACATATTTTGAAACACGGAACACTTCTTTTGGCACAAAGGGTTTGATGAGCAACGTGTCGGAAGTTTCAGAATATATTGTGTCCCTGGTTTTGTAATTAAGAGAGTCTTTATAACGCTTAAACTGGTGCTCAGGTACAAATGCCACCACGCTGTCTGCTCGTTTAATAACAATGATTCTCTCTGGTGGCGGGGGCGGAGTTACTCTTGCATTCGGCGTTTCACGCGTTGGCTTAGTGGCAGTCAGGGGAGCCGGTTCGTATTTTTTGTCATCCACATTATTAATCACAACGGTGCTAGTATCAGGGACCGGTCTTTTTACTTTACTGAATTCATATTTACCGCTGTCCAATTGTACATACATTCTGTAGTACATGCTGTCGTTCGGCGCCTGCGTGTCCATATAACCGTTTTGCGGTGTAGATGGATCAGGCATGGTCATAATTGTTTTGAATTGCTTTTTATCGCTGGAACGCTGTATACTCAATTGTTTCACCGCATTTTTATATGGGTTGATCCAACTGATCAAAACTTTGTTCCTGGATTTTTTTACTACAGAAATAGATGGCAACGTGTCTTGCCCATAAATGAGAATAGATGAAAGAAGAATAAAAACGGTAAAAAGTACGGCCCTCATTATGTAATAACTGTAATTTTTGAAACAATAAAGCAAATATAATGGACATGATTTTAGCAGCTGGCTAAAAATTGGATTTGCCACTGTTAAAATGTCAAAGTACCCGCCGGCAAAGATCTGTTTCCCTGGATTCCGCCGCAATGAACGACGAGCAACGAACTATTTTGGGGAAAATAATTCGCTTTAATCAGTTCATTTACAGCAAATAGCAGTTTGCCTGAGTAAACAAAGTCCGTCGGGATGTCCGTTTTTTTATGAAATTTATTCATAAAATCGATGAGTTCCTGCGTTTTTTTGGCGTAGCCACCTTGATGATAACTGAAATTCATTTCAAACGAAGCATGGGGTAGTTTTTGGAAAGATGAAACAACAGGCGTTAATTCGTCGGCACCTTTGATGGCGCTGATGCCAATAACATGTTGATGCGGCAACGCAGAACGAACAATACCCGCCATCATTGTGCCCGTTCCTACTGCACATAGAATATGCGTGTAACCAGCAATCTCAGGCACAAGTAGCAAAATATCTGCAGCACCTTTTACACCCGTTTCTCCAAAACCCCCTTCATCAACTACAATACTGTCGTTTGTGTCAACATTAATTTTATCTAAAATATCGTTGCGGTTTCTATAGCTTTCGCGGGGAACAAAGACCAACTGCATGCCATAGTTAACTGCATCCTGCAAAGTAGGAGAGTATTTCGCGGGCTCTTCACCACGCACAATGCCGATGCTTTCTTTGCCCATCATTTTCGCCGCAAAAGCCGTCGCGACGAGGTGGTTGGAGTAGGCCCCCCCAAAGGTTATGATGCGTTGTTTGTCCTTCGCGTTTTCTAAGTAATATTTTAGTTTGAACCATTTGTTGCCGGATATGATGTCGTGTATTTTATCTAACCGTAATATGTTTATGCTGGCCACATTTTTGCTATCAAATGCGTTTGAAATATTTTCAATCACCGCGCTTTTATAATTGATTAAATTGTTTACGCTCACCTTGGGTGTATTTTCATTTAAAACTAATATTATCTTAGCGGCCGAAACAAAAACAACAGTAATGCAGCAACCAACCTTATTGATCCTGGCAGCCGGTATGGCGTCTAGATATGGAAGTATGAAGCAAATCCAGCCGTTTGGTCCCAGCGGCGAAACTATAATGGATTATTCAATTTACGACGCAATCCGTGCCGGTTTTAAAAAAGTTGTATTCATCATAAGGAAAGATTTTTCAGACGACTTCAAAGCAATATTTGAACCTAAACTGAAAGGCAAAATAGAAATAGATTACGTGTACCAGGAATTATCTACAGGCACTGAAGGTTACAACATTCCTGAAGATAGAAAAAAGCCATGGGGAACCGCACACGCAATTCTTTGCGCGTTTGATAAAGTGAAAGAGCCATTTGCGGTTATCAATGCAGATGACTTTTACGGACAGGACGCGTATAAGAAAGCTTACAAATTTCTAACTACCGATGTTTCTGATAAAAAATATGCAGTGATCGCCTATGAACTGGCAAACACATTAAGTGAAAATGGTAGCGTGAGCAGGGGCGTTATTGCTACGAACGAGAAGAAAGAAATGGTTGGTATCACTGAAAGAACAAAGATCTACAGAGACAACGGCCAGATCGTATATGAAGAAGAAACAGGTAAAGAAGAATTGGCGGAAAATACAATCGTCGGAATGAATTTCTTTTGCTTCGCACCTAATTTTATTGAGTTGTGTAAAAACAAATTCGGACAGTTCCTCGATCACAATATTTCCAATCCAAAATCCGAATATTTGATGCCGGCAATGGCGGATAAATTCATCACTGATGGTTACGGCGTTATCGATGTGATAACTACTTCATCAAAATGGTTTGGTGTAACATATAAAGAAGATGCACCGGGTGTTCAATCAAGCATTGACAAATTGGTGAAAGCAGGAGAATATCCGACAAGTTTGTGGAACAGCTAATTTCTAAAGTTGCAATCATTCTTTAACTCACATGAGGCTAACTTGGTTACTTTTTATAACAACTTTGGTACTCTTTTCTTTCAAAAGCGAACCTAAAAATGTCAATCGCTCCGATAACAGTTATGTTATTGGACAAATTCCCGGACTTGATTCTTTTGAAACGTATAATGATCTTGACCAAAGAATGGTTAGTATCGGAAACTCTTTAGTTGGGCAAGGAGGCTTTAAAAAAAATCGTTCGAGGATTTTCATGCAAACGTTTTTGAATGGGAAGCAATCCTCCCAAGACCCTGCGTTTTATAGGGGATGCCCTACACCTTGTTATAGTAAGATAGAAAATGACACTTTGAAAATTAAAGTTGGCATGGGCTTTTTCGGAGGATTCGGTTTTGAAATAAAAATTTATAAAGATCATTTTGCATCAAATTATTTTTTTTACACCGATGATGTAAAACCTTATAAATATAATCTATCTGATAAAGAATTTACCGACAATCTTGATCTAAGAAATGAGGTTGATTCCCTAATATTGGATGAGCAGCCAACATTTAAACCCGGGCAGCAATTAGTGGGTTATTTGACTTTTGTTTCACCCGTCTGGTATGAAAAATCAGTTGGTGAAAAGATGGACGCAAGTAGCATAAAGGGTAGAATCTATTTTACTTGTTTAACTCAGCAAAATGGAAAATATTGAGGCCAATGTTGATACCGGATTTACAAAAACAACTTATCAGTCTCAAATTGCTTTAAATGAAAAAGCTCTCGATCACGAGAGCTTTTCTTATATACTTAGGGATTAAAGAGACTTGCTAAACAAAAATTTAGTAGCTCAACACATTAAAAATGCAATCCTCAATTTTCTTAACCTGCGTTTTACGATCCATGTTTTTCAAGCTGGACGCGTAATTCAATTTAATATTATTGGTGCTGTCAGCCTTCTTAGCTTCTTCCAATACTTTTAGAATATTTTTTGCTTTACTGCTAAATACAACGCCTTCTGCAGTTGTTTGCTTGCCGCTCAATACTCCGATCACTTCTCCTGCTTCGTTAAAGATCGGTCCGCCAGAGTTGCCTGGGTTCACAGAAATAGTAATCTGGTAAGTAGAAGAATCGCCATTATAGCCTGTCTTCGCGCTTAGGTAACCCTGATTGTATACCATATCAGTTCTTGGGAAACCTAAAGTGAAAATGGGTTCACCGAGATCTGAGCTTCCTTTATGGATAGCATAAGGCAGGGCTTTAGGCTGGAAACGATCGTCAATGATCTTCAGTATCGCGATATCAGTGTTCTCGTCAGCTATTACGATTGCTGCCTTGTAAAAATTTTCTCCTTTAAGAACATACACAGAGTCGGATTTTGCCACTACATGGGCGCTGGTTACAAGGTAGCCTTTGCCATCAATAAGAAAACCGGTGCCACCAAATTTCCCTGTTACAGGAGGTTTGAGTGAACCGTTTTTAAAACTATTGATCTCGTTCTGGGTTTGTTTTTGAGAAACTTTTACAGAGTATAATTCTCTTTTCAGTTGCTCAATCTCGTTAACCGTTCTTTTTGGGGTAAAGTAAGCTACCAGGCCGCTGATTGACAAAGCTATAACACCCGCAATACATGCTGCTGCTGCCAATACTTTTCGGTATTTCTTTAAGAAGCTCACCACTTTTGCTTTTGGCAGCGCTTCTTTAATCTCACCGTCCTGCAATAATTGCTGGTGAATATTTTGAAGGTTGTGTTTCAGTGATTTGTTCTCACCAAATCCAGTAAGCTGATGCAGGAACATTGCATGCTGCACCACCATTTGATCTACGCTTGGGTCACTTTTACGGAGTTGCTCAAAGTTTGTCACCTCTTCCGGAGGCATTTCCCCGGAAAGATACCTTTCAACAGCTTCCAATAATTGGAGTTCTTCCATTATTAGTCCTCGTTTTTATATTGTGCAAAAAATATCTTTTTCAAACGCATCAGGCATTTATACTTCTGATTTTTTGCATTGTTTGCATTTGTATATCCAAAGTTTCCTGCAATTTCCTCCATATTTCTCTTTTGGAGATAATATGCTTCGAGTAAACTTTTGCAGGGTTCGCCAAGTCCGTTCAGCGCCTTTTCCATCATTTCAAATTCCTGTGCCTTCTGATTGTGTCTGTCCAGTTCATCTTCTACAGGAACCACTTCCGCAAGGTGAGTAATTTCGCCGCTGAATCTTTGTTGTGACTGCAGTTTCTTGAGCCAAAGGCGCCTTGCAACGGAATATAAATAAGTTTTTATCTGGCAACTGAGTTCAAAATCGCCCCTTTTTGCCTTTTCAAATAATACTATGATGGCTTCCTGGAAAAGGTCCCTTGCATCATCCACAGAACCGTTGTTGTTCACGATAAAAGCCTGGATCGTACTATAATTCTGTTTATAAATCGTTTCAATGGCCGTTTTGTCGTCTTTCGCCAGTCCTTCAAGCAATAATTTTTCGTTGGAATCTGTAATCACACGCTTAACTCAATTTTAATACTCAAAATAACAAATAGTCACCCATAAAAAATTATAAAAAAATATTTTCCGGGTTGGGGTTACCTTTTTCAAATCCTGGTATAAACATGAAATCATTCATTAAACAAAACAAAGAAACTCACATGAAAAAGTTATTCGTAGTTTTAGCTATCGGCGCTTTCGCAGCTTGTAACAACTCTGCTTCTACAGAAACTAAATCTGCTGATTCAACTAGAGTTGATTCTCCTGCTGTTGTTACTCCAGACACAACTGCTGCTAAAGCTGATACTACAGCTAAAGCTAAAGCTGCATCTGCTGACACATCTAAAGCTGCAGTTAAAGCTGACACTTCAAAAGCAAAAAAATAGTATCTATTTTTTATAAGGCAAGCAATCGTTAGAGGCCGTTCCGCATCGCGGGATGGCTTTCTTATAAAAGCTCCTTACACGCTAAACGCCCAATGCAAAACGCTGAACGCAAGTTCTGCATTTCGCACTGGGCGTTCTGCTTTTTGGGCAGGCTTAACGCAAAACGCCTAATGCTGGATGCCGGTGAAACCATAAATTGGTCGCGTCGGGCATTCAGCATTAGGCGTTGAATTTTAAGCTTTTATCTATAAAAGCACTCCTTTCAATACCATGAACGCCACCGAGAAATAAATTACAATCCCCGTTACATCCACCAAAGTGGCAACGAAAGGTGCAGAGGAAGTTGCAGGATCGAGTTTACATTTTTTGAGAACGATCGGCAACATGGAGCCCATCAAACTTCCCCATAGCACTATGCCGATTAAAGAAAAGAAAATGGTAACCGCTACAAGGTGCCAGTGAACACCATAATCGAATACGTGCAGGTTTTGCCATAATATAATGCGCAGATAACCAATGCTTCCGAGTACTACGCCGAGTAAAGTTCCTGAAATAATTTCCCTGCGCATTACCCGCCACCAGTCTCCGATGGTTATTTCTCCCAAGGCCATCGCCTGAATGATCAGGGTGGAAGCTTGTGATCCGCTATTTCCACCGCTACTCATAATGAGCGGAATAAATAAAGACAGAACAAGTGCTTTGCTGATTTCATCCTGGAAGTGCTGCATGGCGGTTGCCGTCAGCATTTCGCCAAGGAAAAGTATGATCAGCCAACCGGCTCTTTTCTTAACCAGTTTGATAATGGGAATATCGAGATAGGGTTCATCCAAAGCTTCGGTACCCCCGATCTTTTGAATGTCCTCGCTATATTCTTCATTGGCTACCCAAAGCATATCATCAATGGTGACAATTCCCAACAGGACATTATTATCATCTACAACGGGCAATGCCACGCGGTTATTCATTTTAAACACCTGGCTGGCATGCTCCTGGTCGTCTGTAGCCTTAAGGGCAACGACGCGGCCATCCAATATGTCATTTACACGTTGGTCCGGAGTTGCAAGAATGATGTCACGAATCTTGATATCGTCAACCAGTTCTCCTTTTTCGTTGATCACATAAATGACGTCAATGGTTTCACTGTTTTTGCCGTGTTTCCGGATGGTCGATAGCACTTGCTCGACCGTAAAATATTCGTAAATATAGACGTAGTCCGGCGTCATCAGCCTTCCTACACTGTCTTCAGGATAACCCAATAGAGAAAGGGTAATTTTTCTTTCTTCCGGATCGAGCAATTTGATGAGATCGCGAATCGCGCTTTTGGGAAGTTCTTCCAAAAAGTCGGTACGGTCATCGGCGGGTAACTCGTTCAGTAATTCAGCGGTTTTGGAGGGAGGAAGTTCTTTGATGATCGTCTTTTGCACACCCAGGTCCAGAATTTTAAAAACGCTGGCTGCCCTGTGCATACTCATGCCACCAATAATTTTTTCCGCATAGTCCTCGTATTCATATACCAGATCAGCTACGTCACTAATTTTTTGTTTATTCAGGAAGTCTTTGATCTGCAGTTTATCTTCAGTTTGAATAATTTGCTCAAACTGTTCGCGGATGCTTTGTGTTTCTAACTCTAAAGACATGCTACTGCTGGTTTATCGTTCTCGTTAATAACTTGGCCTGTACATTTCTCCGGAAAAATACGGGCAAATTTCTGCAAATTGCAGCAGAAAAAATATTTTAATTACAATCATGATCCTTCCTTGTTTATTTATCTCTTTAACTGAAAATATGGGAAAAGGTGTTTTTACTTCTGAGCGGCTGGAAGCGAAGACTATTATTGAAGTGGCGCCTGTGATTGTGATGGATGCAAACGACAGAAAACTGCTTGATCAAACGCTGCTGCACGATTATATTTTTGAATGGGGCACCGAAAGAAACCAGTGCTGCATGGCACTGGGCTATGTGCCGATGTACAACCACAGCTTCGTGAGCAACTGCGAATACGAAATGGATTTCGACGAACACCTCATCTATATAAAAACCGTTCGCGACATAGAACCGGGGGAGGAGCTTTTTATTAATTACAATGGTGATTGGAATGACGGCAAACCCCTATGGTTTCAGACCAAGTGAATTTGAAAATGTGGTAATTTGAAAATTTGAAAATTCTTTGTGTGTTACTTCAAACGCATTTTCAAATTTCTCCGTTGTTCAAGAAGTGGCCATTTTTAGTGAAAGCTGCACCGAATGAATTTTCAAATTCGCACATTTTCAAATTTTCAAATTGGGCTCACCTGTAGCCGTGCAGGAAATCTTCAATAGCCATGCGTTTTTTCCCTTCCAGCTGAATTTCTTGCACAGAAATGTAACCGTCTGCAGTGGCGAATTTCAGGAATGTTTTTTTATCGGAGTTGATGGTGCCGGGAGTGTCGGGGTGTTTGCTGTGTTCTTTTTTTGCCGAATATATTTTCAGCGTTTTGCCGTCCAGTTGCGTGAATGCAGCAGGGTAGGGCGACAGACCACGAATCTGGTTATGTACGGCATCAGTTGATTTCGTCCAATCGATCTTACAGGTTTCTGTAAATATTTTCGGAGCGTGTTTTAGTGCGCTTGTATTGTCCTGCTCAATTTCTTTGAGGCTTTCGTTTACAAGGCCGTCAACCGTTTTTACCAAAAGCTGCGCTCCAATTTCTTTCATGCGATCATGCACTTCCCCGGCATTGTCATTTTCAGCAATGGGAAAACGATCCTGTAAGAGAATATTGCCGGTGTCGATTTCGTGCTGCAACTTGAAAGTAGTAACGCCGGTTTCTTTCTCTCCATTGATCACTGCCCAGTTGATAGGAGCGGCGCCGCGATATTGTGGCAACAATGAGCCATGTACATTTATCGTGCCCATTGGCGGCATGTTCCAAACAATTTCAGGCAACATACGAAACGCCACGACCACTTGCAGATCTGCGTTTAGGCCACGCAGTTGTTCCAGAAACTCGGGGCTTTTCAGCTTTTCAGGTTGAAGAATATGCAATCCTTTTTCTACTGCATATTTTTTCACAGCACTCTCAGTCAGCTTCATGCCGCGTCCAGCGGGCTTATCAGGCGCTGTGACCACTCCAACAATATTATAACCGGCACTAACAAGCGCATCCAAAGACGCGACTGCAAATTCCGGAGTTCCCATGAAAACGATTCGTATGTTTTTCTGCATGGAACAAAAGTAATTGAAAATTGAAAGTTGAAAGTTGAAAATGAGAAGGAACGCAGATTTTCATGATTTTGATGATTTGTTATGATTTTTTATTCAATCGTTCAAATCCGCGATAACCTGCGTTCCCATTTTCAACTTTCAATTTTCATTATTCAGCATACAGCAAGTATCTCTTCCTTATGCTCTTAAACTTGTTAAGCTCACCGTCCCAGCTTTCGCGAATTTGTTTTTCTGTTTTGCCGTCTTTGATTTGTTGCATCAAAACGTCGTTGCCGGCGAGTTTGTTGAAGAAATTATTGCTAAGAAAAAACTTGTCTTTGTCCTTGTATAGTGAGTAAGCTTTCAGCAACCATTTTAATTGAAGTTTGCCATCGATTTCTCTTAAGGCATCGACTTTGCTGAGATCATAGCCATAGCATTTTTGATTTAGCAATGGCGGATTTTTTGCGCCTTCAACACTTTGTGGTGTGAATGAAAAAAGATCAGTTGGAAATTCAGGACTGCCGAAAATCTGGAAAGGCTTGTCAGTACCGCGTCCCAGGCTGATTTGCGTGCCTTCGAAAAAACAAAGTGAAGGGTAGAGGTAAACAGATTGTGCGTTTGGTAAATTAGGTGATGGCTTTACCGGCAATGTGTAATTAGTTTTGTGCGTATAATTTTTGCAAGTGATAACTGTCAGCTTGAATGAAGAAATCTTCTGATTAACGCTGGCATCAAACCATTTTTCTCCTGCCAGCATTTTTGCATATTCACCGATGGTCATGCCATATACAACAGGCACGGATTGCATGCCCACAAACGATTTGAACTTTTTATCAAGCACGGGTCCATCAACATAAAAACCGTTGGGATTCGGTCTGTCGAGGACAATTAAAGGTTTGTTGTAGAGGATGGCACTTTCCATCAGGTCTTGCAGTGAGGAAATGAATGTGTAAAATCTTACCCCAACATCCTGTATGTCGAACACAATAATATCGACGTCTTGTAGCTGATCAGCAGCAGGTTTTGTTTTGCTGCCGTACAAAGAAATTACCGGGATGCCGGTTTGCTGATCGATAGAGTTTTGCACTTTTTCCCCCGCATCTGCATTGCCGCGAAAACCGTGTTCGGGAGCGAATATTTTCCTGATTACAACACCTTTTGACAATAATGTATCAATCAAATGAGTATGTCCAACAACAGAAGTTTGATTGGCGAAAACCGCTACTGACTTGCCTTTCAGGAGAGGGAGATATTCTGCCATTCTTTCTGCGCCGGTAATGACATTGTTTTTTTGTGCAACAATAGAAAGCGTTAATGTTAGAAGAAATAAAAAGACGGAGATTTTTGCAAACGTTTTCCTGATCATAATTGTTAGAAATTGAGTTAATGCAAATGCTTTTGTAAAACCAAATACCACCAAGATAAACGATATTTTCGAGGCATGTTATTTGACGATTATATAATTGTCAGATGACAAATTTAATATTACCTTGCCGGTATTTCGCATCCTTTTGTTCTTCACTGTTTCGCCGTGTCAGCTCATGAATCTGGAACTTTCCTTTTATTTACGGGCGCATTGGTATCACGTTGAGAAGAAATGAGAAGCTGATAACTCTAAATTTTTAAAAAATATTTTATGCAACAAGTGAAAAGTGGCGATACAGTTAAAGTTCATTATCATGGCCGTCTTACAAACGGAGAAACTTTCGACAGCTCAGAAGGACGCGAACCTCTGGAGTTTGAAGTAGGCAGCGGAATGGTGATCAAAGGCTTTGATGATGGCGTAACAGGTATGGCTGTTGGCGAGAAAAAAACAATAAATATTCCTGTTGACAACGCATATGGTCCGAAGAATCCAGAGATGATCATTGAGTTTCCACGCAACCAATTTCCTGAAGGAATGACTCCTGAAAAAGGTATGCGTTTAAACCTGAATAACGCTGAGGGACATGTGTTTCCAGTGGTTATTGCAGAAGTAAAAGATGATGTTGTGATCCTTGATGCGAACCATCCTTTGGCTGGTGAAGATCTTATCTTCGACCTTGAACTGGTGGAGATCGTGGGTAGCAAGTCCCGCATTATTATGCCATAGTTTCGTTTGAACAAATAGATAAATTACTGCTGAAAGTCGAGGATAAATACTATTCTCTTCTTTCAGCAGTTTTTTTATATTGTGGTCAAATTCGATCCGATGAAAACAATATTTACCCGAGTATTAGTTCTACTATTTCTATGCCCTCTCATGTCCAACGCGCAGGAGCTCGACAGCGCATTTATCAAGCAAAGAGCTGCTTATTTTGCAGACAGCCTGGACAAAGCCTATCAAAACAAATTGTGGGATCAGTATGTATCGCTTACACAGCCCGGACTTATCAAGTTCCTTGGCGGTAAAGCCGGCGTTATTGATTATGCCGAACGGCTGTGGATGGTGCTTAACCAGGACATTGGCGAAAAGGTTTCTACTCAGCACGTATTGCAAATTGTTTCGAAAGGCAACGACTGGCAATGCGTCATTGAGAAAGTAAAGGAAGTATACTATGATCAACGCAAAGCATGGGTTACAACTTACGTAGTTGGTAAATCTGAAGACGAAGGCAACTCTTGGAAGTTTGTTGAAATTTCCGAAGGTATGCTGATCAATGCAAGAGAAGTAATGCGCGATATTTCTGATGAATTGATTATCCCGAAACGCACTGTTGTTTACGAAGACGAGCTGAAGAAAAAACAAGAAGCAGAAGCTGCGGCGGCTGCAGCTGCGGCGAAGAAACAGCAACAATCGAAAAAGAGAGTCGCGAAGAAATAAAGTGTTGAGTTGTGGGTAATGAGTTTTGAGTTGTTCGTTGTTGGTTTATAGTTGTTAATAAACGGCGATCAACTCAAAACTCATTGCTCAACACTCACAACTTTTTCAGTTTTTGAAACATATAGCCACTCCAATAAAATCGCTGTAATAAGCATCAGCACTGTGCAAAGTGTAGAGCCTTCAAATCCAAACTTTCCTCCCGTTAAAAGTGAAGGCCCTTGTAAATCCTGTTCCAACACGCTGCCAAAAGCATAGCCACTGACTTTATAACCTAGTATTGGTCCCTGGAAAAAGTTCCATGCGAAATGAAATGCTATGCCGAACCACAAGTTTCGTGTGTGGCTGTAATTTACACCCAGCACCAATCCTGCAAGAAATACATTTACTACTGATAAGATATTTGCACCGGGACTTCCTATGTGAAAGGCTGCAAATAATAAGGCGCTGGTAAGCAAAGCAATCCGTCGGCTTTGCGATTGCATCAAGTTATTAAGAACGTAGCCGCGGAAAACAAGTTCTTCTCCAAACGCCACCAAAAGCATCAAGACAACGTTGATAAAAAATAAAGTGCCGTCAAAATGGATATCTGTCCACGTGAGGTATTTTGAATAGGATAAGATCAGTGTGCCTGTTCCCAATAAAATAAATGGCAGGGAAAACCCAACACCCGCCTGGCTTGCGTACCCTTTCCATTGAAATCCCAGCGAATAAACAGAACGTTTGTCGAAGAATTTTGTAAACAACCAAACGAGCCCGAAACCAACAATTGTTATGGCGAGAAGTATAAGCGGTCGCACCAAAGGACCCGCCAATGTTTCCTGTAAATTGAAAGTGTGATTTTTTATTTCTTCTGCATGTTGGGCACCCAGAACGATTCCGAAAATAAAAGCAATGACAATACTTATCAATAAAAAAGCAGCCAGCAAACCGATGGCTCTAACCCAGCCCTGCTTAAAGAAACTCCTCTTTTGTTGATTGACAGATTCCATAGATGCGTTAATTTGCCCAAAAATATCCAATTATGTTCCAAAATTATCAATATACAGTTACGGAAAGATTTTTACAATACGTGCAAATAGACACCCAGAGCGATCCGCATTCTAAAACTCAACCGTCAACCGAAAAGCAGAAGGACCTCAGCCGTATATTGGTGACGGAGCTAAAAGCCATTGGCATTGAAGATGCACATCTTGATGATTTCGGATATGTGTATGCGACAATTCCTTCAAATACGGAAAAGAAAGTTCCCGTTATTTGTTTCTGCTCGCATGTGGACACAGCACCGGATTGCAGTGGTAAAGATGTAAAGCCGATCGTCCATAAGAGTTACGATGGCAGCGATATTATATTACCTGATGATAACACGCAGGTGATCACCACGAAAGAACACCCTTACTTGAAAACCAAAATAGGAGATGACATCATCACGGCATCAGGAAATACCTTGCTGGGCGCAGACGACAAGGCTGGAGTTGCCATCATCATGGATCTGGCGAATTTCCTCGTCACTCATCCTGAAATAAAACACGGTGAGATTAAAATTTTATTTACGCCAGATGAGGAAATTGGTCGCGGCGTTGATAAAGTAGACATGAAGAAGCTCGGCGCTGATTTCGGCTATACACTTGATGGCGGCGAACAGGGATCATTGGAAGATGAAAACTTTTCTGCGGATGGTGTTACAATCAATATTTACGGCATTATTGCACATCCGGGAACGGCGAAAAATAAATTGGTGAATGCGTTGAAAGTTGCATCCAGCTTTTTGGATTCACTGCCCAAAGATGCGCTGTCTCCAGAAACAACTGATGGCAGATTAGGATTTGTTCATCCAATACATATTGAAGGCATTGCGGAAAAAGTAACGGTAAGTTTTATCATTCGCGATTTTGTAACTGCAAAATTGAAAGAGTATGAAAGCTTTTTGCAGCAGCAGTTGGAAGCTACGCTTAAAAAGTTTCCTGGTGCAAAGGCAGACTTTGTGGTGAAGGAGCAATACAGAAATATGAAGGAAGTATTGGATCAGCATCCACAGGTTACACAGTTTGCAGAGGAAGCCATCAAAAGAGCGGGGATTGATTTTGCCAAACTCATCATACGTGGCGGCACAGACGGGGCACGTTTGTCATTCATGGGTTTGCCTTGCCCTAATTTATTTACCGGCGAAATGGCACTCCACAGCAAACACGAGTACGTAAGTATACAAGACATGCAAAAAAGTGTTGAAACGTTGGTGCATTTGGCGAGATTGTGGGAGGAGAGAAGCTAAAAGCTTGGCTTTTTTGTTCAACCGCAAAGAGCTAAGGGTGCGCAAAGGAAACGAAGTATTTTATAATCGAAGTCCGTTTGTTGTTGTACTTCTTCGCTCTTTGCCAACGGTGTAGGGCCTTTGCTTCCTTTGCGCAACCTTTGGTTCTTTGCGGTTAAAAAACTAAACCTTTGCTTCTTCGAGTTTGCTATTCTTCACCACAATATCCTTCATAATCTTTTCCGCATGTACCCTTGAGTTTTCGATGAACCACACATGCGTGTTCATGCCGCCGCACACAACGCCGGCGAGATAAATGCCCGGCAAATTGGCCTCCATTGTATCCGGATTGTAGGTGGGACACATATCTGCATCATCAGATAGTTCGATCCCAATGTTTTTAAGGAATTCAAAGTTAGGTTGGTAGCCAGTCATTGCAATCACATAATCATTGGGAACAGTAATGATTCCATCGGGTGTTTGAATGTCCACATCTTTTCCGCGAATAGCCGTAACCGTTGAATTGAAATAAGCTTTGATGCTTCCTTCCTTAATTCTATTTTCAATATCTGGTTTTACCCAATATTTCACTCTTTCTCCAATCGCCGGACCTTTAATAACCATGGTGACTTCCGCGCCTTTGCGAAACGTTTCCAAAGCTGCGTCTACTGCAGAGTTTGCAGCGCCTACGACCAGTACTTTTTGCATGGCGTAAAAATGCGGGTCCTTGTAGTAGTGGGCGACTTTTGGTAAATCTTCGCCGGGTACATTCATCAAATTGGGTATGTCATAAAACCCGGTTGCGATGATTACATTTTGGGCGTAGTAGAAATTTTTTGAAGTAACCACTTCGTAACTATGATCCGCGGTTCGCTTTACTCTTTCTACTTTTTCCTGCAAATTAATTTTTAAGTGGTTGGATGTTGCCACACGTCTGTAATATTCAAGCGCCTCGGGTCTTGTCGGCTTTATGTTATTTGATACAAAAGGGATTTCGCCAATTTCAATTTTTTCCGAAGTAGAAAAAAAAGTCATGTTCATAGGGTAGTTGTACAAAGAATTCACGAGACAACCTTTTTCGATGATCAGGTAATCAAGTCCTGCCTTTTTCGCTTCTAATGCACAGGCGAGGCCGATTGGTCCGCCACCGATGATTATGATGTTATAATGATTGTTCATTTTTCAAATTTAGCACGTTTCACCATTCCCGATAAAGCCGTATTTTCAATTTTAAAATTCTAAATCATGGTCTCTACCCCTTTCATTATTTTGGCCGTCATCCTACTGATTATTTTAGCCGGCCTTAAAACAATTGCCCAGGGAACGGTTGGTGTGGTTACCCGTTTTGGTAAATACCAGCGTGTATTGCATCCCGGTCTTAACGTTATTATTCCTTTTCTCGATCAAATCTCCAAACGAGTTTCCATCCAAAATCGTTCCGTGGAAATGGAGTTCCAGGCAGTAACTGCCGACCAGGCGAATGTTTATTTTAAAAGCATGTTGCTGTATGCGGTGCAGAACGAAAACGAAGAGACAATCAAGAAAGTCGCGTTTAAATTTATTAGCGACAGGGATTTGATGCAGGCGCTTTCAAGAACCATCGAAGGAACGATCCGTTCTTTTGTTGCTACAAAAAGACAAGCTGAAATCCTTGCATTGAGAAGAGAAATCGTTGAATACGTAAAGGAACAGATCGATCTTTTACTGGAAGAGTGGGGTTATCACTTGATCGATTTGCAGATCAATGATATCACATTCGACAAAGCGATTCTTGAAAGTATGAGTAAAGTGGTGGCGAGTAACAACCTGAAGGCCGCTGCGGAAAACGAAGGCCAGGCAATGTTGATTACAAAAACCAAAGCCGCCGAAGCCGAGGGTAACGCGATCAAAATTGCTGCGGAAGCAGAACGTGAAGCGGCAAGACTACGCGGTCAGGGTGTGGCGCTTTTCCGTGAAGAAGTGGCAAAGGGTATGAGCCAGGCTGCTGCAGAAATGAAACAAGCAAACCTTGATACCAACGTTATCCTGTTCAGTATGTGGACCGAAGCCATTAAAAACTTTGCTGAGTATGGCAAGGGAAATGTCATTTTCCTTGATGGCAGTTCAGAAGGCATGGAGAAAACCATGAAGCAGATCCAGGCAATGGTGGTGAAACAAGCTGGAACGGGGAGTTAGAAAATAGGAACTAGGAACTAGGAATTAGGAATTAGGAATTAGAAAGAGTCCCGGCGAGTTGAACATTTTCTAATTTCTGATTCCTAATTGCTAGTTCCTGTTATGCATTTCTCGCCTCATCTGCATCATTGTTTTGATAACTGTCTTTTCATTCACCCCCCTAAAATAAAAACCCTAAAAATGAAGACGCTATTAGTAACGTTTGCCGCCCTACTATTATGTCATTCCATTACTGCACAGTCGCTTCCAAAAGAGGTGAAGGAACAACTTCAGAAAAACCTTTTAAAAAATACCTCCAACGAAGTTTGTAAATGTGTTGATTCCATCAACACTTTCAATAAATCCAAAGCTGAAGTTGCAAAGGAGATAAATGCATGCATTAAAAAACAGGTCACCACTTACAAGCTGGCAGCTGAATTGCTGGCCATCGATACAGGTAGCGAAGGCAAAAAAGAAATTATAATTGATATTTCTGAAAATGAAAATTCTCCATCGTTTAAAAAATATTACTACGAAATAGAACGCTACACGATGGACAGTTGTGCTGCCGTGCGGTCACGCATCAGCATGGACGACAAGCAAAGCTCAAAATCATATTCCTCCAATAAAAAAGCGCAGGAATATTACACGAAAGGCGTAGATGAAGCAGGGAAAGAGAATTATACCCAAGCAATAGAATACTATAAAAAAGCGCTGGAAATTGATTCGGAGTTTGTTTTTGCATGGGACAATCTCGGTCTTTCCTACCGCAAAATGAATGACTATGACAATGCGCTGATGGCATATAAAAAATCATTGGAGATCGACCCTTATGGTTCAATGCCCCTGCAGAACATGGCAGTTGTGTACATGTTTAAGAAAGATTATCCGGAAGCGATCAAAGCCTACGAAAGACTGGCTGAGATAGATAAAAACAATCCTGAAACATATTACGGCCTCGGACGACTGTATGCTTTTAGCCTGAACGACTATGAAAAGGGCCTCGATAACATGTGTAAGGCCTATAATTTGTACATCGCACAAAAGTCTCCGTACCGAACTGATGCAGAAAAAAACATCCAGGCAATTTATGCAGAGATGAAAAAAGAAAAGAAAGAAGACAAGTTTTTCGAGATCCTAAAAGCTAATAATATCAGTACCGAATAAATGTTAATACTCTGCCAATACGTATTTTTGTCAACAATTATTTGATGTTTTTGCACGTTCAGCAGAGAATTGGAGCAACGTTTGCTTAGTTCTTTTATTTTTGTCCAAATAAACAGCCTTACATGAACATTTTCTTATTGCAGATCACAGATTCCGCAAAACGATTGATTGATTCTACACACACAGCAACAACAGCAGCTACTCCCGCACCTCAGATGAACCTATGGGGCCTGCTAATGCAGGGCGGTGTATTAATGATTCCGTTGTTTTTACTTTTGGTGCTGGCTATTTATTTCTTCTTCGAACGATGGATCGCTATCAACAAAGCAAGCAAAGTGGATCCAAACTTCATCTACATTATTCGTGATAATATTTTGGCGGGAAATATTTCTTCGGCAAGGGCAATGGCGAAAAATACCAACAACCCTGTTGCCAGAATGATCGACAAAGGCCTACAGCGCATTGGTAAACCAATTGATGCCATCGAAAAAAGCATGGAAAACGTTGGTAAACTTGAGATGTACAAAATGGAGAAAAATCTTTCTGCATTGTCTCTAATTGCAGGTATTGCTCCAATGTTCGGGTTTTTGGGTACGATCGTAGGTATGGTGCAGTTGTTCTACGGCATTTCTTCTACAGGTGAATACACACTGAGCACCATTGCAGGCGGTATTTACGTGAAAATGATCACTTCTGCAAGCGGACTTATCATTGGTTTGATTGCTTACGTTGGCTACAGCTTTTTGAATGCACAGATCGATAAGAATGCCAACAAAATGGAAGCTGCGAGTGCCGAGTTTATTGACATTTTGCAGGAACCGACCCGGTAGAGAGGCATGAAAATGCATCTCCTGAAAACGGCATCCTACAATCAAAAACTGAATAATGAATTTAAAAAGAAGATTAAGATCGCATGCAGAGGTGCACACGGGTGCGCTTAACGATATATTGTTCATCCTTTTGTTGTTCTTCCTTATTGTATCAACATTGGCAAATCCAAATGTGATCAAGCTTTCGCAGCCAAAAGCTAAAAGCGATACAAAGGCAAAACAAACGGTGGTTGTTTCTATCGACGTAAACAACAACTTTTATGTGGGTACAACCAAGGTAACGCTGGAAGAATTAAAACAAAAACTGCAGCCAATTCTGGCAAAAGAAACTGATCAGCCTTCTATTGTGATCAACGCCGATAAAGTGGTGCCTGTAGAAAACGTTGTGGCCGTAATGCGCGTGGCACGTGAACTGGGAGCGAGGACGGTGTTGGCAGTGGACAAAGCAGGGCAGTAGAGATAATTTGAGAATTTGAAGATTTGAAAATAATAAAATGCAAAAGGTCGAACATCTTAAAGAATGTTCGACCTTTTGCATTTTATTATTTGGTGGAAAGTCAATAGGTCAGAGATCTCCATTTTCTAATTTTCAAATCTTAAAATTTTCAAATTGGGCTCAACTCTTTCTTTTTATCGCACAACCCACGGACCTGGTTTCTTTTACTGTAACAGTTTTTTCTGCCAGCGTTTCGTTCATAGCTTCCTGTAAGTGGTGGCGGGTTACTCTTGTTTCATCAGAAGGGCTGTCGTCGATGGCGCCATGATAAACCAATTTGCCATTTTTGTCAAATAAAAAACATTCAGGCGTTCTGTTGGCGCCGAATGCATCCGCGAGATCATTATTGCTGTCAACAGCGTAGAACCATTTGTAATTTTGCGCCTTCGCATATTCTTTCATAGAAGCAAAGGAATCTTCATTTGTTCTGTTCCCTTCGTTTGCATTCAGAATGATAACGCCAATATTTTTACTTTTAGCGTATTCGCAAATGTCTCTGGTGCGTTGTTGATTTTTGATGACGTATGGAC
>Ga0318567_10000183_pt1 | contig 28650 bp, 26 predicted proteins | sample GRESIP088b5f20_FD_203691 | JGI IMG/M metagenome (GOLD analysis project Ga0318567, IMG submission 203691) | Tropical soil microbial communities from Luquillo Experimental Forest, Puerto Rico - GRE.SIPMG.088b5f20 | ecosystem: Environmental > Terrestrial > Soil > Tropical forest > Bulk soil...
TCAGCAAAGGAAAAATATCCTTCTGATGAAATTATTAAGTGGTCGAACAATTTGATATCAAGTAGTTGACCGGCAGCAGCTATTTTTTGCGTAACCTGTTTGTCAGCATTGCTTGCCTTGAGGCTCCCCGACGGATGATTGTGGGATAAGATTACAGAGGTGGCATTCGCTTTTAATGCAACCTGGAAGACAGTTCTTACATCTACAACTGTGCCTGTTATACCTCCAGATGACAACTCACAAATCGCTAACACTTTGCATGCGTTGTTTAGCAACAATAGCTTTGATTGCTCTAATAAATTAATCTTACATTCATCCCAATGTGATTTGATAATTTGGTATGCATCGAAAGAGTTGCGTATCGTTGGCAAATCAGATTGTTTAACCAACGATTTATAAATCAGTTCGACTTCATTTACACAGTAACGTACATTCTGAAGGGATGTTTCCATAATTTCAATTTTTTAAGTTAAGAATTATGGAACTCCAACCGTATTTTTGTGAGCAAGGCCAATACCGCAGCGGAATAAATGGTGGCCGCTAGCATTAGCCTTGTGTTTATGCCGAACGATTTGGCCGCACCGAAACAAAAAAACGAACTTCGTGGAAATAAATAGTTAACCCATAAAATTTGACTTAACTATTATATAATAGCTTAAAAAATACTTTTTGCGTCGGTCTGATACCATTTAGCCAGGTATCGGTTATTGTAAATTTACTGGTTTAGATACGCAGTAATTTATCTGGTTTCGTATCGTCAAAGGATAGCAAATGAATTATTTTATCGCGGCGATATTTTCTTGCAACCGCTTTGCTTTGCTGGTAGACATGTTTTGCAGTTCCTGGTTATTTATGATTGATTCTGAAGCTGCCGATGGATGATGTGCCGAATGTATTTGCAGAGCGCTGCTTCGAGATTGTCGTATTGCGGGGAGGAAATGAAATCGTCTGGAAAGGGTCCTAAGTTCCCTTGTTTATCTATAGGTTGATACTTTACAAACACCTCTTCGCAAAATGGCCATATGGTCTGTACAAATGCTTCGATAGTACCATACGGGATCTCACTGATAAACCCCTCGGTCAAGATGCTGCGAAGGGTATCATACTTACTAAAATGTAATCCACTGTATAAGGCCTTTGTTGCAAATTCGGTTGCACTTATTTGCGAATACCCTTCCATCAAGGCCTCTACCTCCGCTGCTGCTGCACGCTTTGCACGCTCTTTGATAAAGCCTTCGTCACGGGAAAGTTCCGGATGGTTCTCTATTAGAAATGAAAGAAGGGTGAGTTGATAGTAATTCAATTCTATTGCAGTATCCATGTTGTTTGATTTTAAATTTTCAACGTTATACCGGTACTTATTTAAGTTTTCGGCGACAAGCCTGCTCTTCTGTTTTCAGTTCATACACTGCTGTTGTATTAATAACGTTGGCAGAATCTTTGTCTGGCCATTACGGATAAAAAAAACGTCGCGCATAAGAGATTCGTAGTCTTGTGCGGTCATCAATATCTTTACACATCGATTATCTGTATACAGGTTGCAAACAACGGTGTTGTTATCGTGTACTTTCAGCGCATCAATCTGTATCATAGACTATACTTTTCGGCTTCTTGGCTTTGATGCTTTTTCCTCTGCCGCTTCAATAATGCCGGCTGATTGTTTCTCTGCTTCTGTCGTTTTTACATTCTCTTGTTCTTTGAGCGGCTCTTCTGCTTTTTGCGAAGGGAAATGGCTAACAGAAATATTTTGATTGGCATCTATTGCTACTTTGACCGGTAGCCCCGCTGCGTCGGAAAACTGGATGGTCTTGTATTTGGGATTAGTGGCAGCATATAGTTTTTGTCCGTTATCTAATGTCACTAACTGGCTATTTCCTTTATCAAGTGACGCAATTAAGCCAGCGCGTTTTTCTTCGTTATATTTTTCTTTGAGTGGCAAACTATCAACGAACTTTCCTGTATCGTAGCCATAGTTTTCGTGATAGGACTTGAAATAGAAATTGCCGTTTTGTGTTATTTGACTAAAATCAAGCTCCAGGTGGGCGTTGAATTTTTTACCGGCTACATTGATTTCTTTTTTTACGGCTCGCCCATCCAGCAAATTATATGCTTCTTTTTTGGTAAACGACTTATCCATTGCGTTGTAAAAAGTCTGTATCATTTGTTCACCTTCCGCTTTGGTGAGGACGGCTTCAAAGCCATTAAAGAAATAACGGTCACCCTCTTTACCTTTTTTAAAATCGAGTATAGTGTCAAACTGGTTCTCTTTGCCATCAGGCCGCTTGTACATCTCTTTATGCTGTAGCTGAAACTCAGGCAAGCCTTTCTCAATATTGGTTTTAAGCTCCAGGATCAATGCTTCACTATCGAAGCCTTTGTACATAAGTTGTTTTTGCAAATAGTCATAATTATCAGTTTGCATAGTTGTATTTTTTAATTGTTGTAAATGGATTTAAAATGCATGCAACACGCATTTCAAGCTCGTTTCTGTGTTTTTGTTCTCAAGGATATAATGCAACACTTCGTTAGTGTTATTGAATATCACGGGAAGGCTTTCATCTGTATTTTGCCGGTATTCATTTTCCAAAATGTTGTGATATAGCAGCAAGGCATCTTCCCGGTTGTCAAACTTATCCATACAGTATTGTTTGACTACTCCATCATTGCGATTTGCCCATTGACACACACCATTTGTTGTCAAACCCTGGCGCCTGGGTCATATCAAATTGTTTATTCAGTCCCGGAGTAACAATTTCCCTATTGCAGTATTGCTCTAAAAAGTCACCATAAGAAGATTTGTATATGGCCTGATGCTTGCTTTGCTTATTATAAATAAAAACGGGTCTATCACAGGTCGCCGGTATTGTTTTATCACGCGTCTCCATGATGCTTACATTTTTATCACTTTCGCATTACCTGTCTCTTCATTTTGCTCCTGCGTTTTATTCTCATTCTCATCAATCACTTCTTCGGCCTCTGCCTGCACGTACACATCCTTAGCTATGTGGTCGTCCTCAACCGTAACGACAGTTGCTTCCATAATTTCATTGGGATGTATGATGAGCGCATTATCATCTCTAGGAGCTTCTGCGATGGCATTATTAATAAGGCTGCCTACTTCTTTCAGATACAGGTGATTTGCATCCACATTATTGCTAGTCAAGGAGGTATTTTCTTTCAGTTTTTCAGCTAACATACCGGTAAGCTCGTCGGGTGTCACCTTGCCTTTATTATCCTTCACTGTTTCCGAAATAGCCGTAGACACTGCATCGCGAACATTTTTGTCTTGCAGGTTTTCTTTTACCTTATAATTGAATTTTGAACTGGCGGCAAGGTCAAGCAAATGCTCTAATAACACGACGCTTCCTAGCCCAGATGCAATCAGTGCCAGATCTATTAGTAACCTTGAGCTGTTGTACCTGGTATGCTTGAACTCGATCGAATCGAGCTGGCCTTTCAGCGGTTCTATCATGCGTTCGCTGGTGGGTTTGAAACGAAAAGTATTATCCAGCACTTTTACTTCTTTACCTTCTACAAAGTCTAGCTTTTGTCTATCAGAAAGCTTTTGCCCGTTTATTCTCTCAGGCAGTTTGATTTCATTTTCTTTAATGGCGATATACTCGTTCGTGGTTTTATCAAGCGCAATAATGACGGGCCGTATACTCCCATTTTTGAACATCACATCTTTGCGAAGAAATTCTTTCGTCTCGGTGTGCAACTGCTTTTCTTCTGCTGGTGTGAGGCCGAATACATTTTTAGCCACGTGGTTAATCGGGTGAAGTTCGAGCGAAGCACTACCGTCAGGCAACCTCTTTAAGGAGAGCTTAGCATCCAGTATAAGCGGCGTTTCAAAGCCGTCCACTTTTATACTCGTAAACCGCATTAGGGAAGTTCGGTTTCCCGATAATAGTGTATTGCGGGTAATCTCAGGAAGCTTTTCTATATCCGCCCTCGTGAGGCCTATCGTCGTGAGTTGATCTACTGAAATGTCGTTTGTGGTAAATTTCATGATTATCTTTTTGAGCAGTGATAAAATATTTTATAGCGCAAATGGGACAGCTTGCATTCTATAAATGCTGTTTATATTTCTAATCGTAAAATTATAACCCAGTAGGTGTGCGCGAAAGAGACAAACACGGCCAGACGTCAGCCAATTAGGACAATGCAGGCAAACGGTGATAGAAGTTCTCATTAAGAATATCTGTTCGTAATTCCTAAATTCAAGAAGATACTGTTACTTAACGGGAAGCGGTGATCATACTTGTCACAGAGCAACAAGTGAGTGTCAGGCAGGCCTGCAGAGTTATATCCTTACCAAAATCTGTTGTAACATACCGGCGGTATCCACGCGATGATAGTTTCAAATAATCATTCCATCGTTGCTTGCTGTATGCAAATAGGAAATATATAAGCATAAAGAAAAGAAGCCCAAAGATTAAAATACTTTTTTCCCGTGGTATTATTGACTGCCCTGGTAATCCAAAAAGCTTTTGAAACAGAAATAACAATGTTCGAAACTGGAGCAAATGTGTAAACCATAAGGTTATTAATACTTTCAATACCGGATTATCATTAGGTCTTCGTAAAGCCCATTTGTACAACTTAAAGATAAAGTATCTATAAGGTCGCATTGACAGTTTTTTTGTAATAATTTCGTTCGGATCAAAAATCATATCGGTTTTAGCAGCTATAATTTTTGATCGCTAGTATTGCTTCACCAATAGCGTCTTATAGCTCATTTGGTGAGTCTAGGTCAAAGTTTGAGCTGTGTCCACAAAGGTGTTATTGATTATAAATATCAGTCGCAAAAAAACATCATTGTTTCAGCTGATTTTGCCCAGCTAATAACATCGTACATTTGGAATAAACCCATTCTTTGGCAGTTTATAAAGAAAATACAATTTTTAATGGGCCTTTAGAAGCGTTTGGCTCCAAAGGTAATTGTAAAATCGTTCGTCAATCTAACGGAATTAAAGAGCGTTTTCTTGCGATTATTTTAAACGTAAAGGATCAAGAGGAAATTCAATATATCTTCACAAATGAAAATGGGTTATGGGTTGCTGACGGGTCTATTAATGTAGAGCTATATATTTCATTGGCAACAATATTAGATACATATAAAATTGACAAATGAATGCTGGATAGAAATCTTCAGCACAAAAACATACAAGAGCTAATCTCCACGATTGCAAACTTGCCCCTTTTTAAATTAGTTAATATCGTGATTCAAATTTGAAATCACGATTGCCCATATTCAATAACATTAACGAACATTTTTTTCGCGCAGTTATGAATAGGATTTTCCTTCTATATAAATCTGTCGAAAGAGGAACGTCTGCTTCCTGTAAACTTGCAGCCTGCATGTTTTCCGAAAAAAATTAGCGTCCGCTCAACGGCTTTTAGCCGACAGCATTTTTATTCCGTAGCAACACCACTTGAACGGTGTACCTTATGCTTTAGATTCGCGTGAGAACATTTAACTATTACAGCCTTTTATCATCACAAGTCTCCAATTATTAATCAGTAGTTATTAACTTCGAACAATATGAATGTACTTTTGATTACCATCTTTGCTTTGGATATCTCGCTATCGCATTAGAACATTCGTTAAAACTGAATAAAGCCGCATCCGCATTGATTACTGGAGTACTTTGCTGGACTATTTATGTGCTTAAACCGGGCTTCATTGGAAAAAACACGAGCATTGACCTCATCACGTCACGAAGATTTACACATAATTTACAGCGCGTTTTTGGCGTCAGTTTGCGTGCGTTTTCAACATTGGGTCCAGCAACTAAAAACTAATTGAATTGACTATCAGACATTAAAATGGGCTGGTGAGGGTGGGATTGTAACCTAAACCCACTATTGCAGACTGGATCAATATTCTATCAATTCAATTGCCCGATACTCTACGACTTACTCGTGTTCAAATCAATCACGTTCTTTCCATAAAATTATACAAACCTGATTTTCTGAGGAAGAAACAATTGCAGAAATTCGAATATGACGAAGCGGTTGAAAACTTATCAGTTCTTACCACTACAGCCAGAACCAAACGTCAAGCATGTATGTCTCGCTGTTTTCGCAGCAGATTGTCCTTCGAACCTATTTGACCCCTCTCTATAAAAGAGAATGGGAAATCTAAAATCGTAAGATAATACATTTCAATAGTAGCAACATGCATTGTATCTATTCGCACTTGTCTTAGTTTTGTTTGAACCTTTACAACGCGAATGATAAAAGGATATAAAACAATAATTTCCTCTTTAATAATAATAGTTAATTGAAAAAATCTCGCAGATCGCGAGAAAGTGTTTGACAGACAATCTGGAATCAATGATGAAAAAACTCATAAAACTACACCCGCTGGACAATGTGCAAATACTGATCGCCGAGATTGATCTGCACGAAGAGGTGGTTATTAACGGGCAGCAATTTCAAATGGATAACAATACTAGGATTGGCGATAAAATTGCGGACCGTCATATAGAACCGGGAGAAAAGATAATTAAATATGGAGTATCCATTGGCTCTGCAACAGAGGTGATCGAAACCGGAAAACATGTGCACTTGCATAATATGAAAAGTGACTACATTCCTACCTACACCATCGAAAAAAGTTTTAAAGAAAAAGACAGCTAGCCTAATGAAAAAAGATTGGAAAGGATATTTAAGAAAAGATGGCCGCAAAGGAGTACGCAATTCTATTTTGGTTGTGTACCTGGTAGAATGTGCCCACCATATTGCCAGGGAAATTTCGCAACAATTCAAGAATGAGCCTGTTCAGCTCATCGGCTTTGCAGGATGCTATCCAAACGAATATGCAGATCGCATGATGAATGCTTTATGCACGCACCCAAACGTTGGCGGTGTGTTGCTCGTATCGCTGGGCTGCGAAAGCTTTAACAGAAAACGCCTGATGGGTAATATTGTTTCTTCGGGCAGAATGGCTCAAACAATCATCATTCAAGAGGTTGGTGGCACAAGGAAGGCAATTGAGGAAGGAGTAAAATGGATAAGCTCGGCGGTTAACGAAATAAAGTTGGCGCCAACGGTTGCTATGTCGGTTGAAGAACTTATAGTAGGAACAGTTTGCGGAGGTAGCGATGCAACAAGTGGTATGACAGCTAATCCTGCTGTTGGTCGCGCTTTTAATAGATTGGTTGCTGATAACGCTACCGCAATTTTTGAAGAAACAGGAGAAATGATCGGCCTTGAAGACGTGATGAGTAAAAGAGCAGCAAACGCTGATCTCGCTGCTGAACTGAAACGATCAGTAGAAAAAGCCGCACGGTATTATACTTTAATGGGGCATGGAAGTTTTGCTCCCGGAAATGCTGAAGGAGGCTTAACCACTATAGAAGAAAAATCGATGGGTGCTTACTGCAAAAGCGGCGACTCAATTATTACGGGACTGATCAAGCCGGGCGACAGACCCACTAAACCAGGTTTATATCTGATGGACGTTGTTCCGGACGGCGATCCAAAATTCGGTTTTCCAAACATTAATGATACGGTTGAAATTGTAGAAATGATAGCCAGTGGCTGTCACATGATCTTGTTTACAACAGGGCGCGGTTCGGTAGTTGGCTCTGCCATTTCTCCCGTCATCAAGGTCTGTGCCAATCCAACCACTTATCATAGAATGAAGGATGATATGGACATTAATGCAGGCGCTATTTTAACGGGAAGTGTAACAATAGAAGAAGTTGGCGATGAAATTTTTGATCGGATAATAGACACAGCCAGTGGTAAAAAAACTTGCTCCGAAGAACTCAAACACCAGGAGTTTATGTTAAACTATAAAACCTTTACTCCTATCGGCCCAGCATGTTTACCAATCTAATCAATCTTGACGCGGATTAGCCAAACCAGCATTAACTATGACCAAATCGACGAAGAAAAATCTTCTTACAGCCGCGACGGCTCTTGTAATCAGCTTGTTTTTTTTATGGGCATTAACAGCAAACCTGCTTCCCATATTAATTCCGCATCTTAAGAAAGCGTGTCACTTAAACATACTGCAATCCTCATTGATAGATTCATCATACTGGATCGCCTATTTTGTTATTGCAATACCTGCAGGTTTGTTCATGAAAAAATTCGGTTATAAAAAAGCAATTGTGACCGGACTGTTCCTTGCAGCTACCGGCGCGTTTCTTTTTTACCCTGCAGCAGAATCCAGGTCATTTGCTTTTTTCCTGATCGCCTTATTCATACTTGCATCGGGAATGACATTTTTAGAAACGTCTGCAAATCCTTTTATCAGCATCTTGGGCGATAGTGAAACGGCATCACAGCGACTTAATTTTGCCCAGGCATTTAACGGACTTGGATCATTTATATCTTCTATGTTTTTGGGCAAGCTAATTATCGGAAAAGGTTTAATGACTGAAAAAAAACTTCAGGTACTTTCTCCAGAAGCACTGGACAATTATTATTCTTCGCTTTTTCACAAAGTAAAATTCCCCTACCTGGCCATTGGAATCGTTCTTTTAATTGTAGCGCTACTGTTTATTACTGCCAGCTTTCCTGCCGTCCATAAATCCAAACAAACCGGTCTAGCCAAAAAGCAGAGAATTTCTTTTAGCCGTTATCCACAGCTACGCGGAGGGATCGTTGCTCAATTTTTTTATGTGGGTGCCCAGGTCTGTATATCGAGTTTCTTTATTCTCTATGCCACTTCTGTCGCAGGGATATCGGAATATGAAGCAACCAATTATCTGGGATTATTACTGCTTGGCTTTATGTTGGGCCGTTATATTGGTTCTTACCTGTTGAAATCCATCAGTGCACCCAAACTACTTTACCTATACGCATCTGTAAATGTTTTATTGATGTTGTTCATTGTGTTTGTTGGCGGCAAACAAGCCTTGTGGGCATTTATTGGTGTTGAATTCTTTATGTCCATAATGTATCCAACCATCTTTTCCTTGGCCATAAAAAATACAGGAGATCATACGCCTGTCGCTTCTTCGTACATGGTCATGGCCATCATTGGGGGCGCAATTTTTCCACCCCTGCTAGGGCGACTTTCTGATGCAACGGGCAGCATACAGGTGGCTTATATGATACCGCTATTGTGTTTTATTCCGGTGGTCTGGTATGGGTTTCAGCAAACGCAAAAAGAACAAAAATCAGAAAGCTATTCGTTAATAAAAGATTAATCAACATGAAGAATAAATACAATCTCCTTGCTGTTCTTTTGGCTTTGGTTCTTTTGGCTCCTATAGCACAAAGAGCACAGCCAAAAACAAGTTCGGTGCCCGACCTTCATTTTGGAATGTTCATTTGCTGGTCGTTAAGCACATTTTCAGATAAAGAATGGACCCGTGGAATAAATGACATTACTTTCTTTAATCCTTCGGGAGTCGATACAGATGAATGGTGCCGCGTAGCCAAAGCAGCAGGCATGGATTATATTCTGTTTCTGACCAAACACCATGATGGCTTTTGCTTATGGGATACAAAAACGACGAATTGGAAAGTGCCCAATAGTCCCTGCAAAAAAGATGTTTTAGCTTCCTTAAAAAAATCATGTAAAAAGTATGGACTAAAACTGGCCCTGTACTTCTCCGAGGCCGATTGGACATGGATTCCAAAAGATCTGAAACCTGAAGATTTTACCAATAAAGAAACCTATTGGCATTTAGGAAGAAACAGTGAATTGAAAAAAGCACAGCTAAAAGAACTCTGTACCCAATATGGCCCCATCGCCTATTTCTGGATGGATCATGCACAATCAGACGGAGGTTTAGATCACGCGGCAACGTTGGCCTGGGTAAAACAATTTCAACCCAATTGCATGGTTGGGTTCAACAATGGTGAAACTGCAGGAGATATAAGACTCGGCGAAATGGGCAAACCCGGCACGTTGCAAAGCGTAGAAGGTGGAGGCCCGTATAACAAAGTTGTAAGCAAAGATTTCAAGAAAGCTGAGTTTACCTATCCTATCCTTGGAACAAGTGGCAGATGGTTTTATACGAGTGCGGCAAATGACACGGTATGCCGCACGGCAGAAGATTTATATGAAGATTATAAAGGAGCAATCAAATATGGCAATTTTTTCGCGCTGGACGTTGGTCCTGGAAGAGATGGAAAACTGCGCGGTATAGATGTAAAAACGTTAACGAAACTGGGACAATTGATAAGAAAAGCTAAATCAAAATGAAAATGAAAACAGAAGAACTTTCGCAAAGATTAGAACAATGCTATACAGGAGCTGTGTATGATGTGATGAGAAACATGGGGTATCCTGACAAGCTGTTGCCTCATAATATCCGTCCTATGAATTTGAAGGATAAAATAGCGGGCCCCGTATTTACCATAGCCGGCGCCATAGACAAGAGCCTGGATAAAAACACTTCTTTATTAAAATGGTGTGAAATGCTTTCCCAGGCGCCCAAGGGCCATATTCTGATTTGCCAACCTAACGATGATACTGTTGCCCACATGGGCGAGCTTTCTGCTGAGACACTCACGTTTAAAGGAATAAAGGGCTACATTGTCGATGGCGGTTGCAGGGACAGCGCTTTTGTTGATCAGATTGGGTTTCCAGTTTACTGCCGCTATTATACACCAAGAGATGTTGTAGCAACCTGGTGCACCACTGAACTGGGAGGGAACATAAACATTGGATGTGTGTCTATTCAGACAAATGATTTTGTGCTGGCAGACAGGGATGGAATTATCATTATCCCTAAAGATATTGTAGAGGAAGTGATTGAAAAAACAGAAGAAGTAATGAAAACCGAGAACCTGGTGAGAAAGGCAATATTGTCAGGAGTGGATCCGGTTGATGCCTATTTGCAGTTCAGGAAATTTTAATGATGATAAAATTATACATCCTGGCGAAAGTTAAAAGTGAAAATTTAAAAGTCAAAAACTCTGGCCGCAACTTGCGCTTGAAACTTTTTGACTTTTGAATTTTCACTTGTCCCACTCAAATGTTGACCTGAATGGCCTATACTTTCTTTGCCTTCCGGTATAGCTCAGGCGAAACGTGCATGATCTTTTTAAAAATCTTCGAAAAATGATAAGGGTCGGTATACCCTACTTTTGACGCCACTTCGTAAATTTTCAGGTCTGTAAAATCCAATAGTTTACAGCTTTCCTGTAGTTTAAGATGGATAAAATAATCGATGGGTGAAAATCCGGTTTCCCGTTTAAAAATATTGGAAAACTGTGAGGGTGAATAGTTGAATTTAAAAGCCAGCGACGCTAGCGTATATTGATCACTGACATTTTCCCTCATAAAATTTATCACCCTGTCCGCCAAGCCGGACGTGCCTTTTATGTTTTCCGGCAATTGAAATAATAGCAGGGCAAGCAGATGTTGCAGCGCCATATTAGCATAGTTCAGATTGACAAGGCTATATCCATTTTCAAGAGTTGCACACAGATCATCAAACAAACGGCACACTTCACCGACTTTAATGGCATACGTTGGTTTACAAGATTTTTTTACAACTGGTTGGGCACAAAATTTAGCTAGATTGTTTCCTCCAATTCTAACCCAATAAATGCTCCAGGGATCATTTGTATCCGCTTTATATTTGTGAGCCTCATCAGGCGGCAAAATAAAAAATTGACCAGGTATTACAGGGTAACTGTCTGAACCCGTTTCGTACCTGCCTTTTCCGCTAACACAAAGAATGATGACCATTTCCGGACAACCATTCTGCCTGAATGTATAGTGTGTGGCGGCTGCGGGATAAAATCCAAGGTCAGTAATGTATAAATGGTTTAATAATCCATTATTGATGATTCTGACCTTTAGTACTTCTTTGGGTACTATAATTAGTTTTCTGCCTTTGCCCTGCCAATACTTCGTTTCATTTTTTTTCATCGTATCTCCTTAAAAATGGATCCTGAATATCCCAACACAACTTTTAGTTTCTTCGGTAATATTTGTCCTATCATTGAGCAACCATTGTGCGTCCGGGCTGTGATCAGGCCCACTCTTTCAACACTGCACTGATATTTAAAGCCCTCTGTCCAAATGAACATAGCCGCCATCCACATGAATGATTTGTCCGGTAGTGTGGCTTGATCTCACCGATAATAAAAACAGCACCGTATTGGCGATCTCCTCCGTTGTGGTCATTCGTTGTTGTAATGGAATTCTTGAGGTTATCGCTAAAAGTTTTGCTTCTGGATCTGTTGTGGTGCTTAACCAATTTTCATATTGAGGGGTCCAGCATTCTGCTACTGCAACTGCATTTACGCGGATATTATATTTCAACAGTTCCACTGCCCATTCGCGTGTAAGAGCATTCCTTCCGCCGTTGGCCGCGGCATAGCCTGAAGTGTGACCCTGCCCGGTTTCTGCCGTTTTGGATGTAATATTCACGATGCTTCCTGCGCAAATTTTAAGATAGGGCAAAGCGTAATGCGCAAGAAGGTAATAGTGCACAAGATTTCGATGTAGTGACCTCATAAAATCTTCGTAACGGCCATTCTCTAAACCAACGCCGTCATTCAGCCCGGCATTATTCACTAACCCATCTATTCGCCCAAACCTGTCGACAACAGCGCGAATAACCTCTTCGCATTTTTTATGTTCATTCAGGTCAGCAACAATTTGAAAAGCCCTTCGATTTTGAGATTGAATTTCCTCAAGCGCTCTCAAATTATCCGTTTCGTCTTTGCCAACTATGACAGGTATTGCTTTTTCATTGGCCAGCTGTTGACAAACGCCTCGCCCGATGCCCTTTGCACCACCGCTGACGATTATGACTTTATTTTTTAGTGAGAGGTCCATACAAAAAAAGTATTCGTAATTCAACTTTAATCTCAATGCATCCCTTTAAAAGAAACGGTTTCGCCAGCCTGCATTTTGTATTCATAAGCTCCTGCCACCAATGCACTTGTTTTAAAAGAAGAAGGTGGTGTTATATCTGCAGGCAATTTAATGGTGAGTTTCCCTGCCTTTTCCGCCTTGATAGTTACAATGGAAGTTGCTCCGTTTTTCTTTTCAGCAGAAATTAAAAAGCCCCCTTCGGTTCTTAAAGAGTTAAATGAAACATTGGCCCAGCTTGTCGGTATCGCCGGAAAAACTTCAATATATCCACTACGGCTTTGCAGCAATAGTTCGTTCACTCCCTGTGCAAATGCAAAGTTGCCTTCGAGTGTAAACGGCCTGTACGTAAAGTTGGAATACTGTCCGCCCTTTTGATCGCCGTTCAGATGGAAGCTGTTAACGGAACAAAAGTTGGAGGCAAATATCTTCAGTTCTTTTACTGCGCTATCTGCTTTATAGGCTCTGGCATACAAACAGGCGGCCCATGAAAATGAATAACCACACCATGCACTGGTGCCTTTTTGTTCTATACGTTGTAAAGAATTATCTATGATCGTTTTATCAGCGGGTTTGTTGTAATCCAGCAGTGCCAACGGATAGATTCCTATGGCTTGCGACATATGGCGATGCGACTCATCGAGGTTGGCGCCCGGCGCAATACTAAGGCCAGTTTCATTCACACCATAGCCGGGAAGTTGTTCTAAAATAATTTTCCAATGTTTTGCTTCCTCCTGGTTACCCGTTGCCTTGCTTACTTCTATCGCGGCGTTGAATAAGAATTTGGATAGCGACAGATCGAAATTTGTCCAGTCCTCAAACCACGCATTAAGATTGTTATCATTATACTCCGGACTTGAACTAAGCGGCAATTTCCTGATGCCGTCTTTTAAATAAGTTATATTCTCTAAATAAACCGCCGCTGCATGTATATAGGGATAGGCCCTGCTTTTTAAAAAAAGCTCATCCATAGAATATTTCCATTGCCAATAAAAATATTGGGATGCCCATGCACTTACAGTTGGTGACAATGAATACTGAATCCAGCCACCCATCGGATCACCATTTAAGGTAACTACTCCGGGCACATTTAGTCCATCCACACCAAAGTATTTTTTGGTGTATTGAGTGTTCTTGTCCTTTATTTTCCATAACCAATCGGTAAACGTTGTCGCTTCGTTCATGCGGTTGGATGTGTATGTGGGCCAGTAGCTTAATTGCGTATTTAAATCATTATGAAAGTCTCCTTTCCAGGGTGGCAGACTTCCATTATCCGCTGTCCACACGGCCTGTAAAGTGATAGCTGGTGCGCCTTTACGTGCCACACAACCCAGCTTATACATTTCAAGATAATATTGTTTTTCAAGTGCGGAATCCGGAAGATGTATGGATGATTTATCCCAAAACTTTTTCCACCAGGTACAATGTGAATCCCAGTTAGGCAATTGTTCACCCTTCGTTATTATTTGTTTTAGCGTGAACGATTTATCATTGGTTATTGTCCAACGGCCAACCAACCGGTTTTTAGAAACGATTTGCCATTGCAACAAAACTTCAAAGTAATGATTATTATAAGTGGGTTGATGGTAGCGAAAACTGTACTCTGTTCTGCTGACATTACCTTTTGCATAGGCAAGCTTTTGCAATCCCTCGCCAGCCTCCTGCATATAACCTGTTTTTATTCCGTTGCCAACAATGCTATCAATTGTTTTATCATAGGCGGCCGCGTTATAATTATGAATCACTAATTGAGGAATAAAGGCAGCGATGCTTTCTTTGCTTTGGGAAGAAGGATTGTCTACAATAAAATATCCGGCAGGCTCAGTGGCGTGAACATAGGTCTTAAACACTGCACCATTTTCAAACGTTATCGTGTTCAATGCCGTTTGAATGTCCAGGACATTGGACACAACTTTTCCCAGCGAAGCAATGTCAAACTCCATTGCCGCAGCGGGTAATTTGGTTGGGTAAGGAGCATGATCATAAGGATAATCGCCTAAATTCTGCACAGGGGCGTAGTCTTTTTTAACTACCTGTTCTTTAACCCATTTAAAGTTGAATTTATCCAAATCAAGTGCCTTGCGTTCATCCCACAGATCTGCGCGGTCCAGTGAAAAACGAAGCTTCTCCTTTTTTTGCCACACCAGTGCACCCAGCATTCCATTGCCAAGCGGAATTGCTTCGTCCCATTTAGTGGCAAGTTCCTCAAACGAAAGGTTATGATGCTTTGCAGGCTGCGACATTACTGTAGCAGGAAGAAGGAATATGAAAATGATTTTCTTAAGAACCTGTTTCACGATTAATTATTTTTTTACATTGGAAATTATAAACAGTCCCGCATAAATTATGCGCGTCGCTTACAGTGTAAGGAAAAGATTTTATTTCCTACTAGATGAAGAAACAAACCGGGCTGAGAACAGCCCGGTCAACTGCCAAAATCGATGAGAAACCGAAGACACTATTTAGAAGCTTTACAGCATCTTGTCAAATTAATAGAATCGCCAACCAGAATTTTACTTCCACATCCGGAATTGGCGGACGTTACACACATTTATTTCAACGTAAACATTGTGTGGAACTTTCTCCAGTTCGCCGCATTACCGCCGCTGTTGTAATAATAATACAGGTCAAACTTCTTGCCCACAGGATCGTATGTTGATGTCTGGGTCATATCCTGCTGAATGGATTCCGTTGCAGCGGGGTCGGCATTGATGCTAACGGTGTTATTAGCATTGATCGTGATTAAATACGTCAGGCCGGGACTGCTGAAATACCAGTAACCTGCAGTAGCCTTTAATGAATTTGCGCTGGCTGTTAACAGCTGTTGGGTATAATTAGCCGGACAGTTTTGAATTCCGGCGGTGGCGTGGTTGAGTGTCCCACTTTCAACATACATGCCTTCCCACTGGTTCACAACAGGCAATGGCTTCACGGAAATAACCCATTTCTTTTCGGTTCCATTAGCAGCAATAACCGCATATGAAACAGGGGATGAATAGTTTCCCGGAGTACCCAATTTAGGAGACCCATTCATGGGTTGTACAACTGCCGCATCAGGAACGTTAACAACACACCAAATGTTGGTAAGCGTCACCTTTGCTTTTTCTTTTTGAGGAAAATTTGCGGGAAACTTAGGAGTCATATACACTGTGTCATTTGATATAGTGACTACCCTGTCCAGCGTAATCGTATGTACTGTAGCACGCGCATTTTCGTTAACAGTTCCTTTGTTGTCAACAACCGTGTCGGTGTATTTATAAACTAGGTAACAGTCTGTAATATTATTCAGGGATGAATTATTTGCCGCAGGCAGATCTTTCTTTAAACATGACGTGAAGAGAAATGGCAAGGCAAACAATGAACCCAGCTTTAAAATATTTTTCATATTTGATCAGTTATTTGATTTCAAAATAATTTACCATCCTTCATTTTGTGTGAGGGTAGGCAATGCCGTTATTTTGCCTTGTGGAACCGGGAACAGGTATCGCTTAGGCGTAAATTTAAGTGGCTGTCCGTTGTTATCAGCCACCTCATACAGCTGGTAAGAATTTCCATCTGAGCTGATCGCAATTCCATGCGGCTTGCCGTTTAATTCCGGAATAGCAAGCGCTGCATTTGAATAGCCCTGTTTCAATCCACCGCTAAGCTGCATTCCCCATCTTAGCAATGACCAGTATCTGTCGCCGGTTTCAAGAATCAGCTCCACATGGCGCTCTCTTTTGTAGGCAGTCAACAGATCGTCGCCGGTAGCGGTAATAGTGTTTGTAAAGCCACCATGCTTCTGGTAAGTTTTAGTGATGTATGTTTGTGCCGTAGCTTCATCACCCAATTTTATACAAGCCTCGGCATAGTTGAGATAGGCTTCTCCAAGACGCAATACGCTATAGCAAAAATCTGTTGGATCTGAGTACCACAACTTCTTGGCCTGGTAGAGATATTTGCCAAACAAATAACCCGTTTCAGAAGCGCCACCAACGATATTACCACCGTTAAGCGGTGAAATGCTCTGAGATACGTTTCCACCCGTTCTTAAATAAATCCAGTTGTTGAAATATTTTGTGCTGTCGTATACGATCGAGGCATAAAATCTTTTATCCCTGTGTTCGTACATTTTAGCATCAACACTGGTGCCGGTTGTCATGTACGCCGTAGCGTCCCATTTGCGTTCTTTCCCGTCAGCATCTGTTACCAGGTAATCATCCACCAGGTCCTGTGTAGGCACATAGTTCATCCAGCCTTCAATAGACTCTTTCAGCGGAAATTTTTGCATCGCTGTTGGAGTAAGTTTCGCAGTTGTCTGATCAGCATTAGGCACGATCCATTGCATTGGCGTACTCATGTAATCAGTATTGGTACTTCGTCTTTCATATATCAAAATGTTTTCCGGAGAACTGATCGCCGAACTGTAATCAGTGAATAGGTGAGCGTAGTCATCCAGTGCAAACTGATTCATTGCAAAGAGCGTGTTACCCGCAGTTTTTACAGCAGTGTAGTAGCTGTTATCATTCAGGTATGCGCCTGCCTGCAATGCCACTCTCATTTTCAAAGCATATGCTGCTGCTTTTGTTGCACGTCCTCTTTCATTGGAAGCGGGCAACAAGTTGGCCGCGCTATCCAGGTCAGCCAATACAAAATCATATGTTTCTTTAATGGACGAGCGTGGTATGTTGAAATTATCATCTACGGTCAGCACTCTTTTCACAAGCTGAACACCACCAAAACGAAACACAAGGTTGGAGTAGATCGACGCTCTCAAAAAATGTGCTTCACCGAGAAACGTATTTTTTTGCGACTCAGTTAATGGAGACTTCGGAACATTTTGAAGGATCAAGTTCACACTTCTGATGTTGCTGAACTGGTTCCAGCCTTCATCAGCGAACCTGTCTATCTGTTCTGTTTTTTCAGGTACATGACCACCACCCCATGGTTCGGTTTTTACGCTTTTTGTAATGGCATCATAGTCCCATGAGAATATGTAACCCATACAATTGGCGTAGCAGTTATACACGTAGCCCTGGGCGAGATCATAATTGTTCCACACGTCGTCCGCAGTATATGAGTTGAGTGGCTTTGTGTCCATGACCCTGTTACAGGATATCCATCCCAGGGACAAAAAAGTTATTATATATGCAATGTGCTTCATAGTAATTTGTTTAAACTTCAGTGTTTAAAAACCTACCCTGATACCTGCAGAGTAAGTTCGGTTTACAGGATAAAAGAAATTGTTATTGTCAGCTAGCTCCGGATCAAAATATTTTGTAACCGGTGAGAAAGTCAGCAGGTTTGTTCCGCTGATATGTGCTGACAGATCGCTGAATATTTTTGATTTCACCAATCTTTTGAAGTTGTAAGAAAGTGTTAAGCTTTTCAATCTTACAAAACGTGCGTCTTTTAACCAGTAAGTACTGTTAGTGTAGTTATTACCCGCGTTCATAGCGTTGGTACCGGCTCTTGGAAAGCTTGATGAAGTATTGGTGCTTGTCCAGAAATCTTTTTGAAATTCATAGTTTATACGGGTAAGGCCTTCACCACCCTGCAAGTATGTACCCAAATAAACATCATGAGAACCTGTGCCCTGGATCAACACATCGAGGTGAAGCCCTTTGTATTCCACACCAACCGGCAAACCGAATGTAAATCTTGGCATTTGTGAAAGGCCCATTCTGCGGTAATCCTGCGCATCAATTTTACCATCTCCGTTAGTATCCTGCAGCCATACATCGCCCAGGCCCAAAGCAGTCGCTGTCATGCGGTTTGGGTTGTTCATGATATCAGCGTAGCTCTGGTATACGCCGTTAGAGGCATACATTGTACCGTAGTAATTTTGATTGTTACCCCATTGTCTTGTGTAGGGGTTTGTAAGTGTAGCACTGTCTTCGTTGGTGCGTTCCCACAGGTAATTGAAATAGGTCGCGTTGAATCCAACATAACCCTTAAGGTCTTTATTAGCGCTCCAGTTATAGTTTAGAGCAAAGTCAATACCTTCTTTACGTGTTGCGGCATCTGTAAGCACCTGTGGCAAGCTTTGACCCAACGGCTCTGTATAGCTGAATGCAGGGCTGCCGAGGATGTTGCTGGTCCTTGTAAAGAAGTAGTCAAAGTTTCCGGAGAGTTTTTTATTTAGCGCGTCAAATTCAAAACCAAAATCTCTTGAAGCTGTTTTGAACCAGGTAATGTTTTGGTTAGAAATTGTAAGGCCGCCTTCGTAATAACCGTTTTGAAGACTTCCGTTGGCAACATAGGCCTGGCTTGTTACACCATATTGGGGAATGTATGCGTACTTGGTTCCACCAATGGAACCCACCTGGCCGTATGATGCTTTAAATTTGAAATAAGAAAACACATTTGCCAAACCTGCTTTTCTGTAAAAATCTTCAGATGAAATAACCCAGCCGCCGCTTATTGACGGGAAGAAACCAAAACGTTTTGAAGGAGGAAAGTAGTCGGAACCATCGTAGCGTCCGTTGAGCTCCAAAAGATATTTTCCGGCATAATCATATTTAAGCCTTCCTACGTAACCAACTTCACCCCACTCACTGGCTGAGCCATTGTTTGTTTGTGTAGACGCATCGCCTGCAAACATCTGGTCGATAGCTGTAGAAGGGAAATTAGTTCTTGCAGCGCTGAACCATTTGTTGTTGCCACCACGCACTACAGAAACAAAGGTTGCCCCAAAATTGTGCAAGCCAAATGCTCTCATATAGTCCGCCTGGAACTCAGCATTGAAAGCTTTTGTATCGCTGCTGGTTTGTGATAATGATGGCTTAGGTGTTGGATATATTGTACCATCTGCATTGTATTGAGTTGCCAATACGTTGAATACTTTCGATGGGTTGGATGCGATGGAATAGTCACCCATCGCTCTGAAGCTTAGACCTCTCACTTTCGGTACGTTCCATGTGAATGCAAGGTTAGCGTCGTTAAAAAAAGTTTCAGCTCTCGCATAGCCCGGCGAGTAAATTTCGGCAAGCGGGTGATCCACCAATCCTGCCAAAGAACCATCCTTGTTAAAGGCAGCATTGAAAGGGCTTCTCGCTACTATGTGTCCAAAGATACTTGATGAACCAGAAGGTGGTTGTGTTGAATAATTGTAATAACCATTCAAAGCAAAAGCAACGCTTAGACCAAGATCATCAAAATTTGACGTAATCTTTGTATTGTATGAAAAGCGATTCACCTTGAATGAATTGTTTACATAATTACTTCCCTGGCCGAAGTAGCCGAGACCTACATAGTACTTTGTTTGATTACCTCCTCCGCTAACAGATAAATTATGGGATTGCTGAAAAGCGGTCTTTTTGAAGGCGAGTCCATACCAATCAGTATTGGGATACATGGCTGGATTAAGGTTGTTCTTGATAGTATCCAGCTGACCCTGTGAGTAGGCTGAATATTTACCATTGCCTGAAGACTCGCCTATTGCATTTGCCGCCAGCGCCTTGTCATAAGCGTTGATCAGTTTAGGAAAATAGCTTGGCGTATTCAAAGCAAGGTTGTTGGAATACACCACAGCCGGTTTACCACTGGCTCCGCTTTTTGTTTTCACCAACACGATACCTGCGCTCGATTTGGAACCATATACCGCTGTTGCTGCCGCATCTTTCAAAAAGCTGACGTTTTCAATATCGTTGATGTTCAAATTAACAAATGTTGCCTGGTCACGTATGATACCGTCGATTACGTACAGCGGCGCTGTTTGACCGATCAAAGGCTCTCCACCCCTGATGGTTAAGGAGGGAACACTTCCCGGCTCACCACCGCTAAAATTCACAACAACACCGGCGCTGCGGCCCGCAATTGCTGATTGAATGTCGGTATAGGGTGCGTCTTTGAACTGGTCGGTTTTTAAGGTGGTAACCGCACTGGTTACTTTTTGTTTGGACTGCGTGCCATAACCCACAACAACAACCTCAGAAAGGTTGGCAGTGGATTTCTGCATTGTAACGTTGATAACACTTTTCTTAGCAACTTTTATTTCCTGCGTTGCATATCCTACAAGTGTAAAAGTGAGTGAAGCATTGTCGTCTACATCAATAGAATATTTACCACTTTCATTACTAACCACGCCCTTTCCGCCAGCGGCAGAAATGCTCACATTCGCAAGTGGCTCGCCATTGTTATCGGTGATTTTTCCACTTACTTTGATCGTTGCATTGAAACTTTTAAATGCCTTCAATGCATCGGCATGCGTAAGCCTCTTTACGTCTGCACCTGCGTTTGCATGGCCGAGGTTAGCGGACGCCTGCAAAGAAGGCAGCATGATAGTAAGGCAAGTTATTTTCATACCAATGAGCAGTTTTGAACCGCCGGAAAAACGTGGCGGCCTGATGAATGGGCCATTCTTTTTCATAACTTAGTTTTGTTCGGTTAAAAAATGTGCAATAGGTTTTTTCCTGTTGCAGTAGAGAGTAGCGGCGGGAACCCGTTACTCTTTATATTCTCTGTTGAGGCTAGAGTCAGCTTTTTCTTTGTTTATAATTTGATCCGTTAATCATCTCTCTGTCATCAGCCATCGTTAAATAAACTACTCACCAACAAGCTACAGCCAGGGTTATAGCATGGCCTGCAGAGGTCCTTAGCGATTCTCTGACTTGGTGACCCATGGACGCTGTAACGCCCATCACCACTGGTTTGTATGAGATTGTTGATTACTTCAGCAGCTTAACCATCGCACATCCACGTACCAGCGGAACCTTAAGCGCTAACGTTCCGTTTATGAATGTTGGCTGAATTGTAACCGGCGCATTGGTGCCCGGATAAACTGCTTCTATTTTTAGTTTATTTAATTCTGCAATATTGCGTACGATTACTTCCGCTTCTTTCGTGTCTCCTCCAAACGTTACAGGCAATGCATAGCCTCCCAGTACTTCGAAGAGATTCACTTTCACTCCGGGTGTTTTTGATTCTACACAATGCGGTGCCAGCACCCATTTTTTGCCACGCAATGCATCAAGTAATTTTCCGTAATCGATATATAATTGATCCGCTTGCGGCTCCGGAGTTATACAATGATTGTTGTGTGGATATGGCGCAGTGGGAAAACAACCCATGTATAAATGCCGCTGTATCACTGCATCTGCGTTTGGCTGTTTTAATGTTTGATTGTACGTCCAGCAAATTGCAGGCTTGCGCAAACACAGGAGGGCAGCGGAGTTCAGACCGTTTCCGTTGTTGCCATATTCTGCATAAATGCCATCGAGATGTTTCATCAGTTCCAACCGCACAGTCATCATGTTGGAAAAAATAACTTTGTTACGTCGGTGCATCAAAGGACCAAGCTTGTCCATAAAATCGATCCATGAAAGAAACAGGCTACGGGCCGGTTTGCCGTGCAGCAAACTAACGCCATCATCTGCGTGTGTGTTCCACATGCGCAACCAGTCTGCCCGGTCTATGCAAATACCATCTGTAGCGGGCAGCATGTCACAATTGCGCTTTGCCTGCTCCAGTATAAAAGCTTGGTATTTTGCTTCGCCCGGATCCATCACGTAAGATGAATAACCGCCTTCCCAGCTGGGGTCAACAACGGCATCGGGCATTGTGTATTTTACAAAGCCGGCAGGGTCCTTCCAAAGTTCCGGATCATTCATTTGTCGTACAGGAGCGCGTTGTCCTTTGTTGTTCATGTCTTTCCCAAATTCAGTCACGTTGAAATATGACAGTACGGAAAATCCGTTCGTCTTCATATAAGCGGCATAGTCATTCAAACGGCGGCAAGTAGTAGTGGAATCTACATAAGCAGCTGTAGGCTCGCCACAGGAACGCATCCAAGGTTCATCCATGCTTTTTACCGGAGGTATGAACATGCCCATATAAGAAAAGTCGTCAGATAGTTTCCAGTTAAAACCAAAGGACATTTGTTTGAACTTCTTTACGTCAATATTTTCTTCGCCGGAAGAATAGGCTCCACATCCTGAAATTTGGTTGGCCGTTGAATTAGGGACATCGAAGTACTGTGGATACGTCTCAACTAAAAAACGCAAGCCGCCTCGCCAATCTGCTTCATGCGAGGCAATGTTCATGTGAAAGGAAATCGTTTTGCCATTGCCCATGCGGTATTGCGTTCTACTATACTGCGCCCCACCGTTTGCAGTCAGGGATAAATCCACCTTCAGTAACACATCTTCAGGTGAAAGCACTAGCGAGATACCCTTGTCGCTTTTTGGAAAAAGAAAAGAAAAAAGTGGAAGCTCTGTATAATCGGTTCCGGTAGGAATGCCATTGTTTTCCACGTTTCCATAATGCCAGTGGCGGTTCACAAATCCAAAGGGCACCAAAGGATCATGCCAGAAAGAACTGTTGGCTGATTTGCTTGTTTCTATTTTGGCAGCTAGAGAGGGGTCTAGGTTTTCAATAGAAGAATCAGGTGTTCCCAATGCAGTCCAGAAAAGCGTGTTTTTTGTGTCCTTTGTTTGCAGACCTGAAACAATGGCTGTCGTCCATGGAGCATCATCGCTTTTTATATTTACCTGCCAGCTAACGTTTTTTCCGGCGGGTGCAAAGGTTTCTGAAACGGTTGCATGATGGCCTGCTGAATCGATGTATAAGCGTTCAAAGGATACAGATCTTTGATTTTTTATGACTTTTGTTTTACCACTTAGCTTACAACCGGGCAATGTGGTTTGTCCTGTTACCGGTAATAATTTACCATCGATTGATAATGCAGAAATGTTTCCGCCTTCATCGAAAATAACACTGAGTGAACTGCCTTTTACTGCAGTTGTATCCGATGCAGCAAAGGAGCTTTGGGGCATGCACAAGCCAATCAAACAAGCAAATAAAATTAACCTGTAACAATACAGCAATCGTTGTTTCATATAGCAATTCGTTTAAAAAAATCAGACACTTACTGTCTGGCAAAAAATGGCAAATTCTAATAAGTCAACACTCAAATCAAACTTCCGTTTGATCGCATATCGTATGTTGCAGAAACAGTGCTGCCCCCAGGGCGCTGGCATATTCCTGGATGTCAGAAATTAAGATCGGAACGGGTTCATCAACAGGATAACGAAACACCTGGCTGTTTACATTTTTTCTTACCCTGTCTATAAAAAGATCCATTGCAAGTGTAGCTCCACCGCTTAGAATCACAACCTCCGGTGAATATGCGTGAACTGCATTAACGATGAGGTTGGAAAGATTGTCTGCCCAATTGTTTAGTTCACGCAGGCATAATGCATCATTAGAACGACATGCATCGATGATCTTTTCAAAATCTACAGATGCAGGATCGGCAAAATATTCATCTGATAGCAAACTCGGCCTGCCTCTCTGAATGGAATTTCTCACCTGCAATACAAGCGCGGTTGCGGAACAGAGCGTTTCACCGGTTCCATAATTGCCGGTTAAGCAAAAACGGTCGCTGGAAGAATTGATGATCAAATGGCCTACCTGCACGCCAAATTGCAAAAAGCGGTTGGACAAAATTTTTCCATCAATGATCACACCCGAACCAATACCTGTTCCTATGGTTAATGCCACCACCCAATCTTTGTCTTTCGCAAGGCCCATACATTTTTCAGCATACACTGCCAACCGGCCATCATTGTCAGCGATCACGGGCACATTGAAAATATCTTTTAGCTTTTCTACAATGGGATAATTCTCCAGCATTTTGAATTTGCCCGGCAAATACACAACCCCTTTTTCAGGATGCACAACGCCGGAAAGGCTAAGTCCGATGCCCAACAGGTCCTCTCCCATTTCTTTCATGATCGCCTGAACCGAGTCGACCATTGCGGCAAACAATGCATCTGCGCCTGCGTTTGCATTCGAAGGCATATGAAAGGTTTTCAGCACCTTTCCGTTTTCGCTCATAATGCAGATCTTCAGCCTGGTTCCACCTGCATCAAATGCTATAATGTAGGGTTGCTTCATGGCTCGTTGATAATTACACCTTGCTGTAAAAGATGTTGTTTTAACAAATTGATATCAAGCTCAATTGGGGCGATGCTTTTTTTAGCGCTTAGGGCAGCTGCCACACCTGCGGCCTCGCCCATTACCATGCATTGTGCCATGGAGCGCACGCTACTGTGTGCAACGTGACTGGCGCTAAAGCACCTTCCTGCCACCAAAATATTTTTACTATTCGCGGGAATAAGCGTACGGTAAGGAATTCCCACAGTTTTTCCTTCGGGTAAATATTTCCATTTGGTATCCTCACCATCGTGATGATCTTCCATTGGCGCTCCACATAAACCTATCTGGTCGTCAAATTGCTTTGCAGAAAAAACATCCGACTCGCTCAGCCTGTATTCGCCATACACTCTTCTTGTTTCCCTGATGCCAATCTGCACCCCAAAAGTAGAAAGTTCTGCCCTTTCATATCCCGGCACGCACTCTTTTAAAAATCGGATATATTCCAGCGCCTGCACTCTTCCTTTTATTTCTGCGTCACTTAAGAACTCAGGGTTGGTTGCATTGATCGTTGTTCCATCACAATTGGCAAATGATTTCAGGCGGGTCATAATAGTTGCCGTCATGCCATCCACCGGTGTAATATGATCGCTGCCTTCTTTCCTGGGCAAACTATATTGTCCACTTTCAGCGGCTTCTTTCATCAGTTTGTGAAACTGGTCTTTGGAAATAGTTTTTCGTTTGCCCGCGTCTACGTTCACCATTTTAAAAGTAGTGGTCAACGTTTGTGCAGGTTCCAGTTCACCTGCCAACTCAAAGTCGTATCCGGCCATATACACAATATCTGCATCACCGCTTGCGTCAATGAACTGTTTTGCCTCATACAATGCCAGCCCGATTTTGGTGGCCACAATCAATCCTTGAATGCGATCACCTGATTTTACTACATCCTGCACCCAGGCATTCAGCAGTATATCGCACCCGGCTTTTACAGTAAGCGTTTCCCAAACTATTTTGAGGTACTCGGCGTGGTAAGTAATGCCGGTGCCCGCACCAAATGTATTGGGTCTTTCAAAACACGCATTGAACTTTTGTAATTCCTTCACCACGTCATCCGCAATGCCGCCCACAATTTTCTTACTGCTTTTGCCGGGTGTATAGTAGCCGTAGAACGTATCCAGCACTGCTGTACTGATGCCACCCTGAAAGGGAAGCTTTTCTATCAGCAGTGTTTTTGCACCCTGCCTGGCTGCTGCTATTGCCGCAGTGGATCCTGCAGATCCGGAGCCCACGACAATCACATCATAACTGCCTCTTTTCTCAATTTCTTTTGTATATGTTATCATATTGCTTTAATCGTTTCTTCCATCAGGAAATGCTCCAACCTGCATCTACTGTGAGTGTTTCGCCGGTTATCATATTGGCCGAATTGCCCAATAAAAAAACTGCCGATCTCGCTATATCACTCGCTGCCATTACGGTTCCTATCAGCGGTTGCTTTTCCTTCATGTAACTAAGTATCTCTTTATCTTCTGATGCCCTTGCACTCATCTTTGTTAATGCAAGGCCCGGTGCAAGTGCGTTGATTCTTATTTTATATTTCGCGTAATAGGCTGCTGCTGCTTTTGTCATGCTAATGATGGCGCCTTTGCCGGCAGCATACGCAATAGCGTTGAAATTCTTTGCATCGGGAGAGCATGCCAGTACGCTCGACATGTTCAATATCACTCCCTTCATTCCCGTTTCATCGGGCTTTTGTGTCAACATTTGGTTCAACACATACTTCGACATTTGAAACTGTGTTGTGAGATTATTGTTCAAGGTCTGGTGCCAACCTTCTAATGTACATTCATGCAGCGGTCCATCTCCAAATTTTCTACCACTGATGCCTGCTACATTAAACAACCCATCGATGCGTTTATATTTTCGTACACAAGCTTCCACCAGTTTCTGAACAATCCTCTCATCTGTAAGATCTCCCACTATATAATCTGCACTAAGGCCGAGCAATTGTAATTCTCCTGAAAGCAATTTGCATTGCTTTGCGTCATTGCTAATGAAATACACGCGATGTCCGGCCGAAGTAAGGATCTTTATTGTTTCTGCGGCAATACCCGCTGCCCCGGTAATGACATAGACGTTGCTTCTCATAGTTTACTTTTGTTTGCCAAAGGAGTTACTGCGTTTTTGCTGTGGGTAGCATTTGCGTAACGCTTTCGCTGATCTCTCAACCATGAGTCATAGTTTACTTCCGTGTCATTAAGGTGCATGTTTTGCAACACGAAATGATCAACACCTCTTTCAACCAATGCCTGCAATGTGAGTTCATTCAATGACTGCACAACCGTAAGCGCACCAATGGAGCTTAGTGGACAAATCTTATAGGAATGACCATTCAGTCCGGCTACTTCGGTGCTCAGATCACCTACCGGCATGCCATTGTCAATGAAAAATCCTTTCTGCGCATTTTGAATCACGTGCCACAAATTCAATCCTGAACTATGTTTTACTTTAGCCATTTGCGATTGCTCCTTGCAGGACAGCGCCACGATTGGCAAAGTGGGATAACGATTGACAAATTCAAGTGCAATATCAACGGCAGCTGCAGTAGTTCCTGTGGCGGTTACAACAAGCAACACATCGTGCGGACCAAAATCAATTTCCTCAAGCAATGCCGCACCGCTATTCTCTACTTTTTCAAAAAATTGATTCAGTCTTAAACCGTTTGAACCCACCACATCTGTAAAGGTTGTCAGACCCGTAGAAAGTATGGCGCGAAAACCAGACAGGGCCCCCATGCGGATACACAATTCCTCCACCGTAACACGTGAGTGACCATTGGCATACACATGTATGAGCCCTCCGTTTTCAATCGCATCTGCATACAGGTTTGCAACAACTTTTAATGTTTCTTCCTGGGCGAGTATATTCTTCTGGATGTTTTCCAACTGGTTGGGGAACGTAAGTTTCATTCGACTAATTTTCTTATTTTAAAAACATTTTATTTTGTCACCGGTGTACCAAATCTACACCCAATAAAAACCTAAAAAATATACAATACTTTTTAATTAATGGATTATTCTATCTTTATTCGCGAAATGCATTAAATCATATATTTCATTTATGCCAAAGGAGAAAAAGCCAGGATATGAAGGGGAACAAGTCATCGCGTTTCCGCAAATAATATTGTCGAAATGCAGCAAAATGCCCTTAATTAAGTTTATGTACATTAATCGCATGGGCAAGTTCCCACGTGCTGCAAATCACTACTATTCCAGGGAGGCAGACAGGGCGCATTATGCAGTTCTGCTGCATTGCTACGATGGTGAAGGATGGATTATAGTGCGCGGCAAGAAAATCGTATTACATGCGGGACAGGCATTTATTATACCGCCACATGTTTCACACAGTTATGGAGCTTCGGAAGATAATCCGTGGAGCATTTTCTGGATGCATATTTCCGGAATCAATGTACCGGACCTGATCAATGTTATAAATGTTACGACAAGTGATGCCGCAATTCACACTGCCTATTCGGAAGAAAGAACAAATTTGTTCAACCAGATATTTAAAACTTTGTCAAACGGCTTTACCGATTCCAATCTTATATATTCGAACCTGGCACTGGCCAACTACCTGGGCACTTTTATCGCGGTGGATAGTTTTGATAACCTGGTGTCAAAACCGGCGCATGAGCCCGATGAAATCAATGAGGCGATAACTTTTATGCAAAAAAATATTGGAGAAACACTAACTGTTGAGGAAATAGCGAGGCACGTAAATATGTCGTCTTCTTTTTTCTTCAAAAAGTTCAAGCACATCACCGGCTACTCACCGGTTTCGTACTTCAATTTTCTGAAAATTCAAAAGGCCATTCAACTGATCCATACACGTAAGCACAATATCAACCAGGTAGCTGCCAAAATAGGCATTAATGATCCTTTCTATTTTTCAAGGTTGTTTAAAAAGCAAATGGGCATTTCGCCGCGTAA
>Ga0318567_10000184_pt1 | contig 28533 bp, 23 predicted proteins | sample GRESIP088b5f20_FD_203691 | JGI IMG/M metagenome (GOLD analysis project Ga0318567, IMG submission 203691) | Tropical soil microbial communities from Luquillo Experimental Forest, Puerto Rico - GRE.SIPMG.088b5f20 | ecosystem: Environmental > Terrestrial > Soil > Tropical forest > Bulk soil...
TGTACCGTAAATGGAGGAATCACCATGCGGGTGATACTTACCCATTACTTCCCCAACAATTCTAGCAGATTTTTTATAGGGTTTATCGGAGTTATTTCCCAATTCATTCATTCCAAATAATACCCTGCGGTGAACTGGTTTAAAACCATCGCGAACATCGGGCAACGCACGCGAAACTATCACCGACATGGAGTAATCGATGTACGAAGACTTCATTTCTTCGTCAATGTTTACCTTAATAATTCTGTCTTGATCAATCATCTATTTTTTAATTTTATTTCTATCTAAAAAATCGCACTAAAGTACTACTTTTTGTTGGATTAGGCAAGCCTTTTACTAAAAATTTAAACTCTGCCCGGAAGCCGGTTTTAACCTGTACAAATCGACCCAAACCTGCTTTAAACCGATATTCTGCTAGGGAATTTATCTATTTTAGAGAGCAAAGTTACTGCAACGTTCCACCTGCAACAAAACACCCTTCGAACAATTGATTTTTCTCAGGTGCAGATTCAAAAATACCATATACCGAAGAGCCCGAACCAGACATAGATGCATAAACTGCCCCCATAGCATACAAGTTATTTTTTATGGTTTCTATTTCCGGATATTTTGCAAAAACAGATTTCTCAAAATCGTTTTTCACGGTATCTTTCCAATCCTGAATTGGCTTTTGAATAAGTTCCAGCAGGGAAATTTCCGGTTGTTCGGGAACAACCAGTGAATAGGCATCCGGAGTGGACACGTGGATATCAGGCTTCACTAACAACAAGAAATAACCTTTCAACGATAATTTTACCGGAGTGAAAACATTGCCGATTCCAGTTGCAAATACCGGTTTGTTTTTAATAAATACCGGACAATCGGCTCCCAGGTCGGCAGCCAGTTTTTCCAATTTCCGGGGAGTTATTTTAAGTTCAAACAACTCATTCAAAGCCTTCAGCATAAAGGCAGCATCCGACGAGCCACCGCCTAAGCCGGCACCGAACGGAATTTGTTTAACCAATGAAATATCAACCGGAGGAAATGAATACTCCGACCGAAGCAACCAATATGCCTTTACAATCAGGTTTTCTTCCGGGTCACCATCAAGGACAATCCCGGAGGAAGAAAAACTATAATCGGAGCAGGTTTCGGAAGGTTCTACTTCCAACACATCGCAAAGTCCAATCGGATAAAAAACAGTTTCAATATTGTGATAACCATCCGGCCTGCGTTCAATTACATTCAGGCCGAGATTTATTTTCGCATTAGGGTAAACCAGCATGGGTCAAATTAAATTTTATGGATAAAATATGGTGCTTAAACTTCATTCAAAGATAATCATTTTTACAATACAGAAAAAATTCTTTTTTCCCCAAGCAAAGCCAATAGGCAGATGAAGTTATCAACAATTGTTTATATGTTTATTTTTGGCTCTCGAAAATGTTTTGTACTTTTGAATCCCGCAAAATTACGAATTACATATCCCCTAATTAAGACTGAAAATGGCTGAAAAACGCAACTATACAAAAAAAACAACTGGCTCCACTCCTATCCCAGCCAATGAATTTGGCAAACTTCCGCCCCAGGCCCCCGAGCTTGAAGAAGCTGTTTTGGGAGCTATCATGATTGAAAAGGATGCTTATTCACTCATTACTGAAATTCTGAAACCGGAATGTTTCTATAAAGTGGCTCATCAAAAAATTTTTGAAGCGATCACCACATTGGCCATGCACCAGGAGCCGGTGGATATGCATACAGTTACCGAGCAACTGCGTAAAAACGGGAATATTGACGAAGTTGGCGGACCTTATTACATTACACTGCTCACAGCCAAAGTTTCGTCGGCTGCCCACCTCGAATACCATGCCCGGATTATTACCCAAAAGTTCCTGGCGCGTGAACTGATACGTATTTCTACCGAGATACAAACCAAGGCATTTGATGACAAATCGGATGTAGACGACTTAATGCAGGAAGCAGAAGGTATGCTATTTGAAGTTTCGCAACGCAACTTGAAGAAAGATGTTACCCAGATTAATCCGGTAATCGAAGAAGCCATCGTCCGCATGCAGGCCGCCGCCGAAAAACAAGGGACAAGTGGTGTGGCAACGGGCTTCCACAGCTTGGACAAAATTACTTCCGGATGGCAAAAATCCGATTTGATCATCATGGCCGCACGTCCTGCTATGGGTAAAACGGCTTTTGTACTTTCGATGGCAAAAAACATGGGTGTAGATCATAACACTCCTGTTGCCGTGTTCTCGCTCGAAATGTCAAACGTTCAGTTGGTAAACCGTTTAATCCAGAACGTTTGCGAATTGGAAGGGGAAAAAGTAAAGAACGGAAAATTGGAACCTGCCGAGTGGACTAAACTGGACAGGGATATTAAAGCACTCATCGATGCTCCTATCTACGTGGACGATACCCCCAGTTTATCGGTTTTTGAACTTAGAAGCAAAGCCCGGCGGTTGGTAAAAGAGCACAAGGTACAGTGTATAATTATTGACTATTTACAGCTGATGAATGCAAGCGGAATGAGCTTCGGCAGCCGTGAACAGGAAGTAAGTATTATTTCACGGTCATTAAAAGGACTTGCTAAAGAACTTGATATTCCAATCATTGCACTTTCGCAGTTGAACCGTGGTGTGGAGGGACGTTCAGGCTTAGAAGGAAAACGGCCGCAGCTCTCCGACTTACGTGAGTCCGGATCCATTGAGCAGGATGCTGATATGGTTTGCTTTATCCACAGGCCGGAATATTACCATCTAACCGAAGATGCCCAGGGAAATTCATTGCTTGGCATTGCCGAAATTATCATTGCCAAGCACCGTAATGGTGCCACAGGCGACGTTCAGCTGAAGTTTAAAGGTGAGTATGCCAAGTTTATGAACAGGGATGACAGGGACAAGGATGATAATCCGTTTAATGCCGGCTACCAGGTTATTTCTTCGAAAATGAATGAATCGGCCGGAACTAGTTTTTATGGAGAAGGAAGTTTAAGCGTTCCGTCCGGTTCAAATCCACTAGGCGGTGGGCGGAACGACGAAGTTCCGTTCTAAAAGTTTAATATTAATCTACAAAAAACTGCTGTAAGGATCATTCTCTTTACAGCAGTTTTCTTTTTATTTCATCCGTTTGCCAGTAGTGATTTTATACGGCGTTAAGCTCATGATTCTTTCGGATTGTGTTTGTACCTAAATAATACGGTAAAAAGAACAGCCACCACCAATGCATATCCTGCAAAAGAGTACCAGATTCCGGGCCAGTCTTTTGCATGGGTTATCGGATTTTCAAACCATTTGGCTATAACGAATCCAGCCATAATATTACCCAATACCGCACCTACCCCATTGGTCATTAGCATAAAAACTCCCTGGGCAGACGATTGTACAGAAGAATCGGTATTCTTTTCTACAAATAATGCTCCTGATATATTGAAAAAATCAAAGGCCATCCCATAAATAATACACGAAGAGATAATTAAAACAAAACCGATATTGGTATTCCCAGCCAAACCAAACAAACCAAAACGTAACACCCAGGCTAACATACTGAGCAACATAACATTTTTAATACCAAGCCTCTTCATAAAGAAAGGAATAGCCAAAATGAAAAGAGTTTCGGAAATCTGAGAAATGGACAAAATTATGGTTGAGAAATTATTAATTATACCTCCTTTCGGGAATACATCAGCATCTTGCAGGAAACTGTCGCCATAAGCATTTGTCAGTTGAAGTGCAGCCCCTAACATTAAACTAAAGACAAAGAACAGCGCCATCTTTTTCTGTTTAAACAGTACAAAAGCTTCCAACCCTAATTTCTGCACCAACGTTCTGGACGCTTGATTTTTCGGTTCTTTTTTTACTGTAGGCAAAAATATGAATGAAAAAAGAGACAGCGCAAAAGCCATTATTGCGGCAATGAAAAAAGACACTTTTATGCTTTGTCCAAAACCCCACTCTTTGGTAAACAAATTGGTGATCCACATGGCTACAATAAAACCAACTGTACCCCAAACCCTGATGGGGGGAAAATATGTAGTCGGATCTTTTCCCTCGTTTTTCAATACATTGAAGCCAATTGAATTATTTAGTCCAATGGTAGGCATATAAAAACTCATAGCTACGAACAAAACCCAGAAGAATGGCATCGGCGCATCAATAAGCGGCAGAAAACACATCGTTGCTCCAAACAGCAGGTGCAAGATAGCATAAACGTACTTAGCCTGCCATTTGTCGGCAATAATTCCAAATAAAGTCGGCATTATTAATGATGCAAAACCCATTGTAGAAAAAACCAATCCAAATTCAGCTCCATTCCATTGTTTCTCAACAAAACCATAATGTCCCAATGTCATCATCCAGGCTCCCCATACGAAGAACTGAAGAAAATTCATAACTATTAGACGAAACTTTAACCCCATGATAATCTAATTTACGCTCTTACTTTTTTATAATGAATGTGTTATTTCTCAACTCTTTTTCTTTCTCTTTATAGCATCCCTAATGGTCACAGCCAGTTCATATTGCTCCCGACTAATGGCCAGTTCCAACATCTCTTCCAAGGCATCCAGCGACAATAAATCCAAATCATCTTCCGACAGGTCTTCCAGGTTGGTAACCGTATCATCTTTTTGCTCTTCTTCTGCCACAGGCTCTACTTCGGTACCAACAATATTAAGTATCTCGGCTTTTATATAAATAGGACAATCTGCACGAACAGCCAATGCCACAGCATCAGAAGTACGCGCATCAATAATCAGGATATTATCGTCCTTTTTAATATATAACTCGGAATAAAACACGTCGTTCACCATGTCGTAAATCAGCACTTTCTGTAATTCCGCTTCAAACACAGTGAGTATATTCTTAATCAAATCATGGGTTAGTGGCCTGGGCGGTTTTTTATTATTCATCCTCAGCGCAATGGATTGCGCCTCAGGTTCGCCAATCATAACCGAAAACCTCCGGTTTCCGGATTCTTCACTCAGTACCAGGCCGTAGGTTCCCACCACTGTTTGATTATATACCAAACCGGTTATCGTCAACTTTATATCTTCATCCATATCTTCAATTAATAATTAAGCATCATGATTCGACAATTGTATTTTTATCCCATTTTTTAACGGACAACAAATATACTGATATTTTTAAAAGGAAAATTCATAATTAAAAAAAAACTTTGCCAGAAAGCATATAAATGAACCCGGACAGCAAACGGAAGTTAACCGTACGTATTGGGATATTCATTTCTTTCATGTACTTTTGTTGGGAAAATACGAAAAAACGATGTTTAAAAAATCGAACATACTGATACGAAATAAACGGGCTACCTTCGACTACGAGATTCTCGACCGCTACGTGGCCGGGATTCAACTATACGGCACCGAAATAAAATCGATCCGGGACGGCAAGGCCAGCCTGGTTGATACCTATTGCACATTTATCAACAATGAATTGTGGGTAAGAAATATGCATATAGCCACTTATTTTTTTGGAACTTACAACAACCACGATGTTCGCCGCGACCGGAAACTGCTGCTAACCAAGCGAGAATTAAACAAACTCATCCGCGGAACAAAGGAAACGGGCAACACCATTATCCCCACCAAACTGTTTATAAACGAAAAAGGGTTGGCCAAACTGGAAATCGGGCTGGGAAAAGGAAAGAAAACCTACGACAAGCGCCAGACACTTAAAGAAAAAGAAGACAAACGGAGCATGGACCGAGCCATGAAACAATAAATCCGCAATTATTCATAACTAATCATCAAGTTCGTACTTATTATCCGATTCGAGCAAGATAATATCATCCGGGTCTTTTTCGGTGGCCTTGTAAAACTGCGGAAAAGTATAAGAATCTACCACCGAAAACGACTCCATGCGCTTCACTTCCACTATCAGTGAGCAAAGCGTACACACTATATCACACTCTTCCCCACATACATTCCATTAAAAAAGACCCCGTACTTGCCCACTCCGGTCACAGTATGCAGCGTGTTTGCACTACCTCCATGTTCTTTCGTTGTTCAAACGGCTGCGCCATCATTTAGGTCGTAAAATATCTGATTCGTTTCCACATTGAAATACTGCGTATATATACATGATACATAACGATATCAGTTTAGGGTGAATAGCGATACAAAAAACAGCAAACCATACAAACGGTAAAATAACACCTGCACAGTTTCTATAATTACGATGTAGCAAATACAAATTCGAACAACTTAAATTCAAAACGGGGTAAGCAAAAATCCGACAGCAACAAGGCAAATTTCTGTAAGCATGAAGCGAGATACAAAAATAAGCAAGAGAAATACAAAACAAAACGAGCGAAACAAAATACAAAACGAGCGAAATAGAAAACAAACCTAGCGAAGTTAAATAGAAGACGAGCGAAAAACAAAACAAACCAAGCGAAACACAAAACAAAACGAGCGAAACAGGAAAACAAATGAGCGAAGTTGCTGCGTAGATGAGCAAAATGGAAAAACAACAGGAAATACGGCTGAACAACAGACTAAAAACATATACTTAACCCTGGCAGATTATAGAAAATCCTGACAGGGCTATTTTGTGCTGAGAGCCGGGCAAGAGCGGGAACAATAAAAAAAACGGGCGAGGCTGAAAGCAAGTGCCGGCAATAAAATTTATTTTTTTCAACAAACTTGATAATTTGCAAACTAATTTACATAAATTTGCAGGAATAAAAAAAAGAAAATGAAAACTGGCATGCCAAACAAGAGTTTATTTATCCTATTGCTACTGTTGGGACTCACTCAAGCAAATGCACAAAAAATTGAAAAATTCTTTGATTATAAATGGAAAGAATGTGAACCTAGTGTTGCAAGGTTTTATAGCCTAACAAATAAAACGGATTCTGGGTACCTTCAGAAAAATTATTATATCAGAGAACGTAAATTGCAAATGTATGGCAATTATGAAGATTCTTTATTCAAAGTAAAAAACGGTGAGTTTCATTATTATCATCCGAATGGCATTCCGCAATCAGTCGGGAAATACATACACGATAAGAAAGAAGGACTCTGGTTGAGTTATCATGCTAATGGAATGATGAGTGACTCAACTGTATTTTTACATGACAAAAAGATTGGAACAAGTTTGTCCTGGTATCCCAATGGCTATAAAAGTGATTCGACATACAGCAATGTAAATGAAAGTGGGATTGCAGTATCCTGGTTTGATACCGGTTCGCCTTCGTCGGCAGGAAGATATTCCGCCGGGAATAAGCAAGATGGCACTTGGAAATATTTTCATAAAAATGGCAGAATCAGTTCCATAGAAACCTATCATCAAGCTACACTATTAAGCAAACAATACTTCGATGAAAATGGTATGCTGCAGAATGATACAACAAATAGAGATAAAATGGCCGAGTTTCCGGGTGGAGTTGAAGCCTTGTTGAAATACGTAACTGACAACCTTTACTTCCCTGATGGATATAAAATTATTCATGCCGATATAGCAAAAGTTGTGGTACAATTCACTATTAATGAAGATGGAACTGTCGAGGATGTATTTACAAGCGTAGCATTTGACAAAAGATTTGACAGCATAGCAGAAAGTGTTATCAAAAAATCTCCCCAGTGGTCACCCGCAATAGATCATAATAGAAAAGTAAAATGCAGATTTACTCTGCCAGTGACCTTCCAAAATTATAAAGAATGACTTTAACACTTGATTTTCTGAGTAATTATATCAATATAAACGGAAAAATTATGAAAACATTAAAAACATTCATTTTACTTTTTGCTTTTGTCGGTTTAATAAGCTGTGATAACAACAAAGAGACCAGCAACCTTACAGTTGACAGGTATGTCGAATTATTAAAAGCTAATCAATATAAGTCAACAAGCTTACCCGCTTTCACATACAACGATATCCCTGCTTTATTGAAATACCGGAATGAAACACAAGTTATAACAAATTTTCCTCACAACGGTATTTCTTCTCTTTATGCTCCAGACTGTACGCTAGGAATGTATGTTTTATGGACAATTGAATCTATCAGAGCTGTTTCAATTAACAGTGAATATCTAACAATGGGATTCCCTTCTCAAAATCCCATTTTAGCTTTAAGAGATTCGACAGGGCTTAATTTAGTTTACGATGAGAGTTCTCATGAAGTAGCTGCCCAAGCATACTCAGATTGGTGGGAAAACAATAAACAGAAAAACTTCAACGAGTTTAAAAACATAGACCCATTGACAGGAACAAAATATAAATGGCATTGAAATAATACTAAATGAAACATATTCAGCTTATAGAAACTATACTTTACGTAGAAGACCAACAAGCAAGCACAGAGTTCTACACTAAAATATTACGTCAAAAACCAGATTTGAATGTCCCAGGAATGACTGAATTTCGGCTTGCCGAAAACTGCAAGTTGGGATTGATGCCAAACAGCGGAATTGCAAAAATCCTTTCGAACAAAACGCCACATCCAGTCCAGGGAAATGGAATACCAAGATGTGAACTCTATTTGTATGTTGAGGACATTGAACTCGAATTTAGCAACGCAATTGAAAGTGCGGCAAAACTTATCAGTCCCATCGAAAACCGGGATTGGAATGATCGGGTTTGTTACTTTGCAGATCCTGACGGGCACATTCTTGCATTTGCAGAAAAACTGGATAGCAAATAACAGGATGAACCGCAAATAACAAGCAGGTTGATATCAGCCAGGTAATGAAACCTGATAGTCTTTTCACTGCTAGACAGACTTTTGAGACGCCCTCTTTTTATCACCCGATTTATGTTGCTTGGCATATACAAACCGTTTGATTTTATGTGAAGCCGTCTTTTCAAAGGGTTCTTCCATGATGTCAATACGCTTAATCTGGGAAACCCGGTTCAACTTCTCATTCAGCTCTTTCATAAAGTGCTGTTTCCAAATCTTATGTTTCTCTTTTTTATCTTCGATAACTGATTTTACGTGCTCTATTGCCTTTTCCAGCTCTTCAATATCCAGCAAAACCTTGGCAACTAAGAATCCATCTTCTTCCATAACAAGCGATTCTATTACCAGCTTGTGGTTATTAATAATCGTTTCGATATCTTCCGGATAAATATTCTCACCGCTCGCCCCTACAATGGTGTTTTTAATCCGCCCTTTAATATAAAGCCGTTTACAGGAATCAAAACGGCCGTAATCTCCGGTTTTAAACCAACCATCCGGGGTAAGCACCTCGCTGGTAGCTTCCGGGTTTTTATAATACCCCTTCATCACATTCGGACCCTTGGCCCAAATCTCCCCTACTCCCTTTTTATCCGGATTATTTATTTTCAATTGAACTCCCTGAACTGCAAAACCTGTTGATTGCAGTTTAGTATGATGAACACCGGCACCGGCAAGCAACGGAGCCGTTTCGGTCAGACCATACCCAATGGCATATGGAAATTTGCCCTCTTTCATAAAGCGTTCAACACGCGAATCGAGCTTGGCGCCACCAATTCCAAAGAACTTCAACCGTCCTCCAAAGGTTTGAAAGAGTTTTTTCCCGGCAATACGATGAATGATGATTCTGAAAAGCGGGGTTTTATAGATCATTCTTTTAAACCTATTTCCCGCAAATTTATTCTGGATCTGCGTTTTATACAGCTTTTCCATGATAAGCGGCACAGAAAGCATCATCGTGGGACGAATCTTAGCCAGTGCAGGCAATAATGCAGCTGCAGTTGGCGGTTTTTCCAGATAGTAAATAGAAGCCCCGTACATAATAGGATAAAGCATTCCAATGGAATTCTCGTAAGTGTGGGATAACGGGAGCAATGACAGGAACACATCTGATTTTGAAATGGGCTGGAAAGGATAAGATTGCATGGCTACAAACGCAATGCTTTTATGCGAAAGCACAACGCCCTTAGACCGTCCGGTAGTTCCGGAGGTATAGATGATAGCGGCTGTATCGTCTTCCGTTACTGTAATGCGTGGGAGTTGAGAGTTTGACGAAACAGTTCCGGCCAATAACGAAAAATTATCAACCAGAATGGATGCTTCCAGCGAAGGCAGGTCCAGGCCGGCAATGCGCGAAGTCAACCGTTCGCTCACAAACAACGCTTTTGATTCAGAATGAACCAGCACATTTTCTATTTCATCGCGGGTAAAATCGGGCAGAATCGGAACAATAACCAGTCCTTTAGACACTGCTGCAAAGTAAGCAATGACATAATTGGGCATATTGTGGCTCAACAAGGCCACTTTATCGCCTTTCTTTAAACCCAATGAAAACAGCAAGCTGGAAACTTCTTCTATTTTTTGTCCGAGTTCGGCATACGTAATCGGGGTTCCGTCAACGAAAGAAACGGAAGGCATTTTGGCAAAGTTTCTTACGGAATATTCAATCAAAGATTGTAAGGTAAGGATCTTTGGTTCAATTTTTTTATTCATCAAACAAGCGTTATCTCTGGCATTTTTAAAGAAAATCGGCGCAAAGATAAGTTATATACCCGAATAAAGTGCAGATTTTATGTTTTCTTGAAAAAATGATTTCCCCAACCGGCCTTAGGACTTGTAAAGAATAAAAATACAAGGTCTTTTATTCAAATCGGGGAGCTTGCCTTTCCATTCTTTTACCGTTTTTGTTTTAATGAATTCGGTACTCAGGGTAATGTCGGCAGCAATGCACAAACGCGTCGCAGGCTGGCAGGAGTGTAAAATATCTTCCAGCATTTTCATATTCCGGTAAGGGGTTTCGATGAAAATCTGCGATTGGTTTTCGGTATACGCTCTCGATTCCAACCGCTTTAAGGCTTTGGACCTGTCGGCTGGTTGAATAGGCAAGTAACCTACAAACGCAAAGCTTTGCCCGTTGAAACCCGAAGCCATAAGCGACAACAGAATGGACGACGGCCCCACCAGCGGAACAACCGGGAAGTTATGCTGCTGAGCAATGGCTACCACATCGGCACCCGGATCGGCAATGGCCGGACAACCGGCTTCCGACAGCACCCCCATATCATTTCCCTCAAACATCGGTTTAAGGAATCCGCTGAGTTCTTCGGGCGAAGTATGTTGGTTCAGCACAAAAAACGTCAGCACATCAATATCAATGGCCGGATTCATTTTTTTCAGGAAACGACGTGCAGTACGCACATCTTCCACAATAAAAAAACGCAACGCGGAAACAATTTCCGTATTTTGAGCCGGCAAGATCCGGTTGAAATCACATTCACCAAGCGAAGTTGGAATAAGGTATAAGTTTGACATAAATCAATTGTTTTTTCGTTTCAAAAGCTAAAAGCATAGAGCGGATCAATGCCAGCATAGTCACCATCGACCCAAGCACAGTCACCATCGATCCCAGCACGGTCACCATCAACCCCAGCACGGTCACCATCAATCCCAGCACAATCACCATCAATCCAAGCACGGTCACCATCAATCCCAGCACGGTCACCATCGATCCCAGCACGGTCACCATCGATCCCAGCACGGTCACCATCAATCCCAGCACGATCACCATCGATACTGGCATGAAATACCTGCATTGTTACTAATCAGCCAGTTCTGCTTTCAGGGTATCGGCTTCTTCGCTCAAAATCTCCCACTCGTACAGTTTCTGCTCCAGCTCACGCTGTTTCTTTTGATAGCGTTGAATAAATTCATTATCGGAAGCATTTTCGGGCAATTCCAGCAATTTATCCATATTGGCTATTTCGGCCTCGCAAGCCGAAACTATTTTTTCAATTTCTTCCACCGCTTTTTCGGCTTTCCGAATTTTCCGGTTATGCTCCTTCCTGGCTTCATAGCTCATTTTATTTTCCGAGACAGGCTTTTCAACCACTTCATTGGCCGATTTCAACGTAGCAGAAACCTCCAGCTCGCGCAACGTATCCATTTTCTTATATTGAAGGAACTCGTAGATTCCGCCCAAGTGCTCCCGCACTTTTTTATTTCCAAATTCGTACACTTTGGTAACCAGCCCATCCAGAAACTCGCGGTCGTGCGAAACCACGATAACCGTTCCGTCGAATGCTTTGATAGCTTCTTTCAATACATCTTTGGATCGCATGTCCAGGTGGTTGGTCGGCTCATCGAGAATAAGCAGATTCACCGGTTCAAGCAGCAAGCGGATCATAGCCAACCTGCTTCGTTCACCTCCCGAAAGCACTTTCACCTTTTTATCCGAAGCCTCGCCTCCAAACATGAAAGCTCCCAGTATATCGCGAATCTTCGTACGGATATCACCCACAGCCACATAATCGATGGTTTCAAAAACCGTCCGGTTTTCATCCAGCAACGAAGCCTGATTCTGTGCAAAATAACCAATCTTGACATTGTGTCCGAGTTTCAGTGTACCGGAGTATTCAATCTCGTCCATGATACACTTCACCAGCGTACTCTTCCCTTCCCCGTTTTTACCAACAAAAGCCACTTTCTCTCCCCGGTTGATAATCATTCCTACATTATCCAGAATCACCTTGTTTCCGTAGGCTTTAGAAAGATGTTCGATCTCCACCGGGATGCTTCCCGAACGCGGAGCCGGTGCAAATTTCAGGCTCAACTTTGAATTATCTTCCAAATCCACTTCCAGCCGTTCCAGTTTATCAAGCTGCTTGATACGCGACTGCACCTGAATAGCCTTCGTGGCCTGATAACGATAACGGGCGATAAATTCCTCGGTTTCTGCTATCATTTTCTGCTGGTTTTCGTATGCCCTGACCTGCTGATCGTGACGCTCGATGCGCAATTGGACGTACTTCGAATAATTCACGTTATAATCGTAAATCTTACCCAGCGAAATTTCAATGGTCCGGGTGGTTACGGCATCAATAAAGGCACGGTCGTGCGACACCAGCAGAATAGCGCTGCCGCAAGTTATCAGAAAGTTTTCGAGCCATTGGATAGATTCAATATCAAGGTGGTTAGTCGGCTCATCGAGCAACAACACTTCAGGGCGTTGCAACAGGATCTTGGCTAATTCAATACGCATGCGCCATCCGCCACTGAATTCCGAACATTGGCGGTCGAAATCCGAACGGAGAAAACCTAAGCCCAATAACGTTTTTTCTATTTCGGCATAGAAATTCCCATTGCCTATTATTTGAAGATGTTCATTGGCATGAGTCAGTTTTTCAATAAGATTATGGTAGTCTTCCGATTCATAATCAGTCCGCTCTGCCAGGTCGACATTCATGCGTTCAATTTCGGTTTGTAGCTCGGTAATGTGCTCAAAAGCCTTTTCGGCTTCCTGCATCACCGTGGTACCTTCGTTATGGATCATGTGTTGAGGAAGGTAACCGATTGTAAGATCTTTCGGAATAATTACTCTTCCTCTTGTGGGTGGTTGTTTTCCTGAAAAAATGCGGAGCAGCGTAGTTTTTCCGGCTCCATTCTTGCCTACTAAAGCAATTCTATCTTTGGGGTTAACCAAGAAACTAATTTCATCAAAAAGCGGCGATCCGCCAAATTCAACAGTAAGTTGTTCTACCGATATCATATTTTATAACTTTCGAGATAGTTCGATTTTTCTTTTCAAATTGAAACAATACCCCGGTAGCCTTTATCAGTTACTTAAAGATTTCCTGTCGACTTTCCGCCATAAAATATAAGTTAGCATAGACGCAATTACAAAAGCCACTAAAATCAGCAGTCCAATGGACCAGTTTCTACCAACAATGCCTAAACCAATATACCCCAAAGAAATCAATAATAACACAAAGGTTACCTGAAGATGTTTCAACCCTGTTTTTAATAGTAAATGATGTATGTGATTTTTGTCCGGCTTAAAAGGCGAAACACCCTTTTTTATCCTGGTCAGCATTACCCGCATTGTATCAAACAAGGGCACAGATAAAACACAAATGGCAACAGCCGGTGCAGCCGACATGTACAACTGTGCAGGAACAGAACTGTGGGCATTCATCTTGCAAAATTCAAATACGTATAACGTAATCATAAATCCAAGCAACAAAGAGCCTGAATCGCCCATAAATATCTTTTGCTTTCCTCCAAAAACATTGTAAATGAAGAAAACAGTTAATGAACCTATCATAGCAAATGCCGAAATTGCCAGATCTGTACTTGAAGTCAGGCTAAAATAAACTCCAAAAAACATACAGTACAATATTCCTAAACCGGAAGCAAGCCCATCAATGCCATCAACCAGATTTAATGCGTTGACAATTACAACAAACACAAAAAATGACAGTATGTAGCTCTCTCCAACTGACAAATTATATATTCCCAAAAAACCATGCAAACTTAGTAACCGGATATTCGACACCACAATTAAAAAAAATGCCGAAGTACATTCTCCAAACAGTTTCCAAGCCGGTTTGATATCAATCAAATCGTCGACAAAACCAACAATCAGAATAATAAAAACACCGATAATTGTAAACTGCAGTTCACTAAACAGCGGGAAACTAAAGAAAAAAACCGTCAATAAAAATGAGATAAAGATATTAATGCCACCAATATTGGGTATTATACCTTCATGAGAAGCCCTTTTATTGGGCTTAACCACAAAATTCCGTTGTTTGGCAATATCCAGTACCATGGGCATAAAACTCACCCCAATAATAAAAGAAATCAAAATGGCCGACAGCGGAAAATTATGAATGAATTTATTTATAACGAGCATTTAAATTTCAAATTATTGTTTAAACATTTAAGTCGAATCTCTGGATTTTTTACCTAAAACTTAGATAAGATACCTCTTATGAACGAGATTATCAATAATTTATTACTCAAAAAATAAACTTATTCTCATAATCATTAAAACTGTGTGACAATCCATTTTATTTGAATTATCCACAGTGCATCCTTATGAATTTGCACAATTTTTGAAAATTGCCCACAAAGATAAGTTTAAAATGCGAAAATATGATCAAAAACACGCATAACAATTTCAAACAGCGAACTTTCTTCTAATAATCTCGTTTTCTGTACCTAGGATATTCCATTAAATAATTTCCGTTCGAAATTGGGAATTGAAAATAATATATATATATCTTTGCACCCTGAATCAAAAAAACGAATAATTATGTCAATACACAGCGAAGACTCTAGGAGGGTAACCACTCACAGATTGGTGGAGATGAAACAACGCGGGGAAAAAATAAGTATGCTTACAGCTTACGATTATACAATGGGAACCATTGTAGACCGGGCTGGAGTAGATGTCATTTTAGTTGGCGATTCCGCATCAAATGTGATGTGCGGAAATATCACCACTCTTCCTATTACGTTGGATCAAATGATTTTTCTGGCAAAATCCGTAGTAAGAGGTGTAAAACGTGCTTTGGTAGTAATTGATATGCCATTCGGCTCCTATCAGGGAAACTCCAAGGAAGCATTGGCATCGGCCATCCGGATTATGAAAGAAACCCACGGCGACTGTTTAAAACTGGAAGGCGGAGAAGAAATTCTTGAATCGGTAAAACGTATTTTGAGTGCCGGTATTCCGATTATGGGACATCTGGGGTTAATGCCGCAATCCATCAATAAATATGGTTCGTACGCCGTAAGGGCGAAGGACGAATCGGAAGCTGAAAAACTGCTGCGCGATGCACATTTGCTGGAAGAAGCTGGTTGTTTTGCTATTGTATTGGAAAAAATCCCGGCTAAACTGGCACAACGAGTTGCATCTGAACTTACGATTCCGGTTATCGGAATTGGAGCCGGAGGTTATGTTGACGGACAGGTGCTGGTGCTCCACGATATGGTTGGACTTAACCAGGATTTTTCGCCTCGTTTCCTTCGCCGTTATGCCAACATACAAGGAATCATGAATGAAGCGATCGGACATTATGTTGAAGATGTAAAATCGGGCGACTTCCCCAGCGAAAAAGAACAATATTAAACTGCTGCATTGCCAGCTGTAACATAAAAAAATCCCATCGAACTATTGCTCGATGGGATTTTTTATTGGAAATATAAAATAATCCTTGATCAACTAAAAAGGATGATGCTTATTTGATCAACCATAAAGGGTTGATGCTACTACTCTACCATGTTGTGGAATACGTTCTGAACATCTTCGTCGTCTTCAATTTTGTCAAGCAATTTGGTTACCTGAGCCTTTTGTTCTTCGTTCAGTTCTTTCATATCGTTCGGAATACGTTCAAACTCGGCACTGAATATCTCGAAACCATTTTCTTCCAAATATTTCTGGATGGAAGAATAAGACTGGAATTCGCCGTACAAAACAATTCCATCTTCATCCTCAACCAATTCATCAACACCAAAATCGATCAATTCCAGTTCCAGGTCATCAATGGAAACACCCGGTTTTGTTGCAATCTTGAAAACACATTTATGGTCAAATAAAAATTGCAAACAACCGCTTGTGCCCAATGAACCGCCATGACGGGTCAAATAGCTTCTTATATTAGCAACGGTACGGGTTGGATTATCGGTAGCTGTTTCAATCACAATGGCAATGCCATTGGGCCCGTAACCTTCATAAACCATTTCTTTGTAATCCGCCTCATCTTTCGAAGTAGCTTTTTTGATCGCACGTTCTACATTTTCTTTGGGCATGTTTTCTTTCTTCGATTGTTGAACCAAAACCCTCAACCGGGGATTTGTATCAACTTCCGCTCCGCCTTCGCGTACTGCAATCGTAATTTGTTTACCTAGTTTTGTAAAAACGCGAGCCATATTGCCCCAGCGTTTCATTTTCGTCGCTTTTCTATATTCAAACGCTCTTCCCATATTTAAATTTTTGTGATTATAATTTCGAAGTTTTCTTCACTTATTTGACCCAATGCCCAGACGGACTAATTTCGGTGCACAAAAGTATCAAAACACTTGCAAATTACCATCATTTGTTTTGTTTTTTTTGAAATTAAAAATGGGTGTAACAAGGTGTTGATCCATTCAGTGGTTTTCAACTTGCACGTAAATCCGGCTTCAAGTTCACTAAAAGAGCATACAAAAAAAGGTGATTCTTTTTGAACCACCCTTTTTCTATGCCAATTTTATTGATATGAAATTTCTTCGAATGAGATTTCGAATTCAACCCGCCGGTTTAATGTCCGGCCGGCCGGTGTATCATTCGTTGCCACCGGAAGCGTATCACCATATCCGTTTGCTGTCATTCGTTTTGGATCAATTCCTTTTTCAACTAAATATTTACGAACTGCTTCAGCGCGTTTTTTTGAAAGAACCTGATTCAGTTCGGCTTCTCCAACATTGTCGGTATGACCGCGAACCTCAATTAAATAAGTCGGATTCGACTCCAGCACATTGGCTATCTGATTTAAAATGGGGAACGATTTTGCGACTATCTTGTCTTTTCCTGTCTCAAATTGAATTCCTTGCAAGGCTTTCTTGAACAAAGTCTTTACTTCTTTCTTTATCTCCGGGCAACCGTTGTTTGCTGCAACTCCAGGAATGGTCGGACATTTATCCAGATAATCAGGGATTCCATCACCATCCGTATCGCGTGGGCAACCGTTTTGATCCACTTTACCCCGTGCTTCAACCGGCGTATCGGGGCATTTATCCAGGTAATCAGGAACACCATCACCATCAGTATCACGAACACAACCGTTCTTATCAACCTTACTTTTGAGTTCTGCAGGTGTGTCCGGACATAAATCCAGATAATCAGGAACACCATCACCATCGCTATCCAACAGGCAGCCATTTTTGTCTACAAAGCCAATTGCTTCCTTGGGTGTATCCGGACATTTATCCAGATAATCAGGAACACTATCATTATCGGTATCGAGCAAGCAGCCGTTTTTATCAACAAAACCTTTAGCCCCTTTGGGTGTATCCGGACATTTATCCAGATAATCAGGAACGCCATCACCATCGCTATCTATCGGACAACCGTTCTGATCAATGGAAGCATAAGCTTCAGGAGGCGTATTCGGACATTTATCCAAGTAATCAGGAACACCATCTCCATCAGTATCAACCGGACAACCTTTTCGGTCTACAATTACACCAAGAGGTGTGTCCGGACATTTATCTTTACGATCAATCACTCCGTCATGGTCGGCATCCTTACGATTACCAAATACAAAGTTAACCCCAACTGCAAAGTTCATCCCTTTGGTATTGTAAGGCACCGGCGCCTTCGTGTTATTATTATCGATATTAACGGTAGCATATTTCAACGGAACATAATCGGCCGAAACAAACCAATGAATAAATCCGGTTCTCAAACCTAAGCCGGCACCTACATTGCTGGCCCTTCCGTTTAAGATAGAGTAAGACCCCGACAAATCAAACCAGCTGGTTGGACGAAGGTTGAGCGAACCGGTCAATTCCTCGTAAGCCACTTTATTATGAATCAAGGTACGCGACAACAACCCGACACTCATTTTATTATTGAAAAAAGCATACTCTGCGCCAATATTGATCTTCGGCGAAGTATAACTGGTATACGATGAACTATTAATAATGGAATCGTGTACGGAATTTTTAAATGACGTTAGTATTGAATCCCCTTTATCGCTTAGTTTATCGTAATTATTTACATTAACACCGTCCAGCCCACTAAATGTATAATTCACTTTGTAGCCTGCTCTTTTGACGTTCTTAGTCCAACGGATAAATCCGAAATCAGTAACAGCCGCCGACAAGGTTATGTGATTGGTTAGTTTATAAGTAGTACCTAAATCAATTCCACCACCCATTCCGGATGGTTTCAGCCAGTCGGTAGCCGAATTGGTTTTGTATAGTTTATAATCCTGATAAGTATCTCCGGCCAACAATGACGGAGATGAATAGTTACCGGTACCATTGCCAACCAGATTCCATTGGTCCATCGAGGCATTTAATTTCAAATTATCCAACGAAAAGGAAGCATTGGCTGTACCCAATAAGAATTTCAGCTTTAAACCATACGAAAACCGATCGTTCACCTTGCGGGAATATCCCAGTCCGGCTTCAGTATAGGCAGTCATATCTGCACTAAGCGACGTCAGGTTATAGGCGTTTTTATTGACATCCGGAGTACCATATAGCAAGAGTTTCATCAAATCCTTGGGCAGTCCTATTTGTCCTTCTACTTTTTCGGTCAGTGAGAAGCTCCAGTAAGCTTTTCCGGTGCGGAACCCGAAATCCAACAGGTTTACCTGGGCATTGGTTTGAATGAGCGTGGTTGGTTTCAACGCGTTATAAAAATTGTCTTTATTCCCATTCTTATTCAAAAACCAGATAGCTTTTCCGCTTGCGTCGTTATAAGCAAAATCTTTCAGTGTTAAACAATTATTTCCTATCCCAAATTCGGTGTAACCCAATACCGGAAATCCAAGGTAAAAATTACTCAATGGTTGGAATGCCGGGTTCAGATAATTACGCACCGGCACATTTTCCATGAAATAAAGCGTATTTACCTGTTGGGCTGAGGCAGTAAAGCATGAGAAAGCTATACAGATTATGAGTACAATTTTAGATATATTATTTCTTTTCATATTTACGCTGCTTTATTATTTAGAAGTGCCAATGGTACCAGTGTAAGTCCCCTTTGCAAAAACTCCCGCTTTGACTTTAAGGAAATTGGTTTTGGAAAAATGCATGGCATTTGTAGAAGCCGGATCGCCCAATACAACCCTGAAATGCAAATCTTTCAGCTTCTTGAAATCGGCTTCCTGACCAGGAGTCAATACAATCTTCAACTGTTGGGTATGAGTGGCGGTTACAGTACCATCAGCAGCTACTGTGGGAGCTTCAATGCTGTATTTTTTTTGCAGGTCTTTCAAAAGAGCTTGTCCGTTTGCATCCACCAGGTTAACCAATTCCAGCGTGGCAGGTACCGGAAAACCATTTGTAACACTTAAAATTACCGTGGCATTATCTATCGTTACGTCCTTTAAGTCTGAAGTCAGACTGGCTCCAATATTCTTGATACTGTCATTAAATTCTACAGTGCTGCCACCATTTAATAATAATGGGATTGAAATTTTTACATTCGCCTTTATCAGGGAATTGGGAACTATAAAGCTTAACGGATCGGGATCAAGGCCGGAACTAAATTTATATTCCAATAGGCTCGGTATTTTTCCAGCGGCAAAAAGACGGTCGGTAGCTCCGTTATCTTTGTCAAGCGTAATAATTGTTGTTAGCCAATCACCCGGAAAAGTTGGTTTAGACAAATGGAATGTTCTGGAATCTCCGCCATTATAAGCGTCCACACCCGTAAAAAAGGCTTTTGCTATCTGTACATTATTTTTATCATACGCTTTTACCTCGTCCACATTAAACCGAAGCTTAGCCCCAATATTGGTATTAATCGTAACTTTAGCGGTAGGATTAGCAAACTTCAGGTTCAGACCGGAGAAAGATGTTGGCAGATGCAAATCAATCGGTACGCTAAGTGAATCCTTGGCATAGGTATCCGGTTCAAAATGACCCCAAAGAACCTTAAAGCTTATTTGATTAAAACTTAGGTTACAAGTAAAAGAGGAAGCACTGCTGGCTGTTGCCGCCGAAGTGGTTTTGGCACCGACGGTTACTTTAACCGGAATTCCGGTGGCACCTGCCGGTGTGTTCATGATAAAATTAGTGAGAGGGATATTTTTTACGGTTCCATAAGTATTGGGACTGGTATTGATAACAAGTGGAGTTACCCCATCAGCCAGCGTAACCGCATTACCCGGAAATTCAATTTTAAGGTTAATGTTGGCTGGTGTGATTGCATTTTTAATGTCATTGCTCAAAGTCACATTGAGACCAACGTTGGCAGAAGCTATTTCTGCTGTTACAATCCTTTCGCTGGAGCTTGAATTAAGACCCAAGCTGATCGAATCGTTTTTAATTACAGTGGGTATCGTAGTTCCTGCAGGCACGACAACAAAACCGGGTGCCCCACCCCATGGATTCAAAGTTACAAAGCGACTCGTTGCATACTTGTTCAAATCTATATCCCTAAAACGATAGCTTAGGTTTTCTTCTGATGTGAAATATATTTCGTTGCCAATGGTGTCGAGATAGTCTTGCTGCCCCAGTTTTACCAACAGGTCATCGGCGGTCAGGGAAGCTTCACCTACCGGTGTGATCAATGACTCATCGATTGCAACATCATTCGAGATATTGGTCAAATCAATTTCCGTACACGAAAAAAAGATGCCCGAAAAAAAACAAGCTGGCAACAGGAACTTAAAGACAGTTTTCCTTTTCATAATCTGATATTTTAATTATTATATAATACTGCAAATGCTAAGAATCCGACTTATTACAAAAAAATACATTTTTTTGATAGAATTTAGACAAATATAGAAGAAATACTTGGTTTTCAAAATTTAATATAAAGAAAAACCATTGATACAAATCGATTTAACTCGCCGTAAATAATGAGTTATCAATACATTATAAATTAGACAAAATAGAGCATTCCTTTTTGGCTCTGAGAATAACCTGTTTAAATCCACAGAAACAGAAAGTTCTAAAAAACTCCCATTCTACATACAAATTATTCATATATTACAATTATTTGTAGAAATTAGTCCATTAGTTAGGACTGCAATGGCAATCATCGCTTTCGGTATATTTATAAAGTCCGCGTCGTTTGCTATATGATGGCGATCCGGCAGAATTACCCGAACCGGCTTTATGTTTAGGCGCATTGAAAACGATGGTCATCCCTACGGCCAGGTTGAAGCTTTGCGTATTATAGGGAGTCTTTACTTTAAAGACAGGATAGGTTGGGTCAAGATATGAAGGAGAGATAGTAGCAATTTGAAAGGGAATATAATCGGCCGCTACAAGCCAGTGGATAAATCCGGTTTTGAGCCCGATACCTGCCCCGATAGAACTCATCCGTCCGCCAAAGGCCGAATAGCTCAGCGAAGTATTTATCCAGCTCAAGAGTCTGAAATTGGCTGAAGCGGTGATTTCCTCGGTCACAGTCCGTTTAAAAAACTCTGTGTGCGAAAGCAGTCCCAAGCCCAGTTTATTATTCAGCAAACTGTATTCGAATCCCAGGTTTAGCTTGGCAGTGGTGCCGGTGTAATATTTATTGTACGACCTCTTGGTTACATTAGCAGCCTGAATAGCATCGCGAAGCGAGTCGGCCAGGTAAGTGCCTGAAGTCAACTTGGTGGTCAGATACTGATAGTTGGAGTTATTGACTATGGCTTGTGTAACACCATCGAACGTAAAATCGGTAGTGTAATTAAAGTTCTGCGGATTTTTGTTCCACCGAATAAATCCCAGATCGGTGACAGCGCCGGACAAGGTGATTTTTTCGTTCAACCGGTATTCCGCCCCTAAATCGACTCCGACCCCTAGTCCGGCCGGCTTCAGCCAATCGGTGGCATTTTTGGGGGAAGTTACTGAAATAGTCTGATAATTATTCGAAATCTGAACCGGTACAGGCGTGGATACATTGACAGTTCCATTCACCCTTAAAACCCATTTATCAATTCCGGCATACAAGGAGGCTGACTGGTTCGAGTTAGAGATATTGGCATTGCCCAACAATACTTTGAGTTTTGCCCCCACGGTGAGCTTGTCGTTTTGTTTTTTTGAAAAGCCCAAAGCTGCTTCGGTATATGCAGTCATATCGCCCTGAAAGGAATTTAAATCATACCTGTTTACCGTAGTATTTGGAGTTCCGAAAAGGATAAATCTAAAAACATCGCGCGGAATAGAAACCATCCCACTAATTCTTTCGGATAACGAAAAGTTCCAAAATGTCTGCGCATGCTTAAACCCAAATGCCAGCAGGTTGGTCTGGAAATCGGTGCGTATAACTGTGTTGGGCTGCAACCGGCTGTAAAATTGGCCAATATCGCCATCAGGGTGTAAAAAAGTAATGTTTTGCCCATTCCGGCTATAAACAAAATCTTTCAGGGATAGCGAATTATTTCCCACATTAAACTGCGTAAAGCCGATAACCGGAAGACTTAGGTAGTATTCGGTGGTGGGCTGGAAAGCAGGATTCAGATAATTGCGGGCCGGAACATTTTCCATAAAATAAAGGGTATTCACCTGCTGAGCACGAATGCTATTATTTAAACCATCAATAAAAATGAGTACGATCAGGGTTACAAGTATGTATTTCATCCAAAAAAATCCGATTTTTAATTAAATGCAGTGTTGAGAGAACCCAACCAGAGGGACAGGCCAGGGGGATAATTGAATCAAATCCATGCTGCATTTACGATAAGACAACCGAACGGCTTTTTACCACTATGCAGCATGACATTATTTTCAGCTATTGGGTGCGAAAATACTACATTCGTTTCAATATTTTACCTTTTATTTGCGATTAAGTACCCGCTTGGAATTAGTTTATAACATGTAATATATCGACAACAGGTCTAATTTAGATGCAAGTTTAAAATAGAGTAAGTGACAAGCGACTTGGAAGTCGCTTATATAAAACTATTTTCAAGTTACTTGGAAGTCGATTGTCCCCTACTCGCCTATGCCTACAAACTAATTTGCACGTTGCGCACTTAGAACGGTAAATATTACTTTTTAATTTAAAAGGCTTTATCGGGGAAATTGACCAGGAAAACGGTTTCTGAGGCACGGGTCAGGGCGGTGTATAGCCAGCGGTAGAAGTCGCTGTTGAGTTGCTCATCGGTTATTTGCCCGGGGTCCACAAATACCTTTTTCCATTGTCCGCCCTGGGCTTTGTGGCAGGTTACCGCGTAGGCAAATTTTACCTGCAGGGCGTTGTAATATTCGTTTTCAAATACTTTTTTAAATTTTTCCCGCTTGGTGGTTATTTCGGGATAATCTTCGGCAACGGCTTCAAACAATTTTCCGGTCATCTCGTTCATCTGGGCCGGTGACTCTGCCTGCAAAGCATCAAGCCAAACACGGGCATCAATTTCCCAATCGTAATCCAACGACCGCAACGTGAGGTCCACAAAACGAAAGTCGTACATTTCATGGTATTTTCGAATCCGTACGATCTGCAAAATATCGCCATTGGCAATAAAGTCTATTTCTTTATAGGGCTTGTTCCAAAAGTAGTTATTGCGCGTCACCATCAGCAGGTCGCCGTTGGTCAATTCATCTTCTTTCATCATTACCCGCGCCCGGATGCCGTTGTTGTACATATTCGCCCGTTTATTGGAGCGGGTCACCACAATGGTATCCTCCACTCCCACTCCGTCGTACGACCGCTGAATTTCATCAATCAGCTCCATGCCGCTCAGCTTCTGTATATCGCCGAAACCTTCCAGTTCGAAATGCGGAAATTCTGTGGTTTGCTCTTCCATTAATTGCTGCCGCAGCAACGTGGCATTATGCAAAATACCACTCTCCAGCGCTTGCCGAACCACATGGGTAAGCGTAAACTCATGCACCTTCAAGCCATAGCCCAGCAACTGGTTGCGCTCCAGCGCCGGACTGTGAGGCTGCATAACCGGTGGCAACTGGGCCGTATCGCCCAGCAACAGCAGACTGCATCCGTCGCTGCTGTACACAAACTGCACCAGGTCATCGAGCAACCGCCCCGAGCCAAAAGCCGTTTCGGTGCCGGTATTGGAAATCATGGAGGCTTCGTCCACAATAAAAAGGGTATGCGTATGAAGATTGTCGCTCAGCTGGAATCGGAATTCCGCCATGGATTTCTGCCGGTATATTTTTTTATGAATCGTAAATGCCGGGAAACCGGAATATCCGGCTATCACTTTAGCCGCGCGGCCGGTGGGTGCCAGCAGTACGGTTTTCTGTTTCAGTTCGTTCAGCGCCCGCACCAACGCACTCACCACCGAGGTTTTCCCGGTTCCGGCATAACCCTTCAGCAGGAAAACCTTTTCGTTATCGGTCGACATCAGGAAAGCTCCAAGTTCCTCTATCAGCTTGGTTTGTTGTTCGGTAGACTCAAACGGAAGCTGAGCCTGAATGCGGGATGCTATAAAATTCTGTAACATACGGCAAAGATAATCATAATCCCCGAAAATGACAGTTCTGTTTTCCTCAGGTCTTTGTGTTCTCTGTAGATGTACAGAGAGTTCCCCAACACGTGGGTGTACCTTCTGTAGGTGTACGGAGAGTTCCCCAACATGTGGGTGTACCTTCTGTAGGACTACAGAGAATATCCAAAAAAATGCGATATTGTAAACAAAAGCTGGAGTACCTAAACGGACAAAGCTCCTAATCATCCTTGACTAAGAGCTTTGTTGGTTTACAGAAAGGAGTTTTATCAGATCAATTCGGCATGAAACAGGATTTGTTCCATTTCCATCTGAACTTTTTCGGCTTCAACACGGGCCGCCTGGGCATAATCGGCTTCGGACGAAGCATAGATGATTTGGCGCGAAGAGTTTACCAACAGTCCACAGGTGCTGTTCAGGCCATATTTAGCCACTTCCGCCAAACTTCCGCCCTGCGCTCCCACTCCGGGAACCAATAGAAAATGTTCGGGAACGATGGCGCGGATATCGGTCAGCATCTCGGCCTTGGTTGCACCCACCACGTACATCATGTTTTCGTCAGTTCCCCAGTTTAATGAGGTTTTCAACACTTTTTCGAATAAGCGCTCGCCCGTTTCAGCATCTTTCATAAACTGGAAATCGAAAGCTCCCTTGTTGGAAGTCAAAGCCAGCAAAGTAACCCATTTGCCTTCGTAAGTCAGGAATGGTTTTACCGAATCCTCGCCCATATAAGGCGCTACGGTTACCGAGTCGAATTCCATGTTGCCAAAGAAAGTGCGGGCATACATGGCCGAAGTATTTCCAATATCGCCACGCTTAGCATCGGCAATAATAAACTGATCGGGATACGTGGCCCGGATGTAATCAACGGTTCGTTCCAGGATTTCCCAACCTTCCAGTCCTAAGCTTTCGTAAAAAGCAAGATTCGGCTTGTAAGCCACGCACAGGTCGGCCGTGGCATCGATAATGGCTTTATTAAACTCAAAAATCGCATCCTCCGAATCGTCGAACAAATGTTCCGGAATTTTATTTACATCGGTATCCAACCCTACGCAAAGAAACGATTTTTTGCGTTGTATATTTTCAAATAATTCTTGTTTGGTCATAATATGTGTAATTGTTTAATTGTTCAATCGTGTAATGGTTATAACTATAAAATAATCTCGCGATCGAAGGGAGCTAATAACTATTAATATCGCCGCAGGCACGATCATTTATAATTCGCTTTCTTTCAACCGCTCTGCATTTTCAGCCACAATCAGTTGGTCAATCACGCCCTGCACATCGCCTCCCATAAAGGCCGACAGGTTATAAATGGTAAAGTTGATGCGGTGGTCGGTGATGCGCCCCTGCGGATAATTGTAGGTACGGATTTTAGCCGAACGGTCGCCGGTAGAAACCATGGTCTTCCGTTTCGAGCCAATCTCGTCGAGGTATTTTTGATGCTCAATGGCATATAAACGCGAACGGAGTTCGTTCATCGCTTTTGCCTTGTTCTTGTGCTGCGATTTCTCATCCTGGCATTGCACCGTGGTACCGGTAGGAATATGCACCAACCGGATGGCCGAATACGTGGTATTTACCGACTGTCCGCCGGCCCCCGACGAACAGAATGTATCCACACGAACATCCGACTCTTTCAGTTCGTAGTCAAAATCCTCCATTTCGGGCAACACAGCCACCGTGGCTGCCGAAGTATGTACACGTCCCTGGGTTTCGGTTTGCGGTACGCGTTGCACCCGGTGCACCCCCGATTCGTATTTCATGGTTCCATATACGTTTTCGCCCGATACAGTGAAAATAACTTCCTTGTAACCACCCGAAGTTCCTTCGCTGACATTGGTCACCTCTACTTTCCAGCCTTTTGTTTCGCAGTATTTCACGTACATCCTGAACAAGTCACCGGCAAAAATGGCCGCTTCGTCTCCCCCGGTTCCACCCCGTATTTCTACAATGGCATTCTTATTATCTTCCGGATCGGCAGGAATCAACAACAATTTGATGTTTTCCTCCATTTCCGGAATTTTAGGTTCCAGCTCATCGATCTCTGCTTTTGCCATTTCCCGCATTTCCGGGTCGGTTTCCCCGTCCAGCAGCTCCTTGGCCTCTGCCAAATGCGACAATGCGGTTTTATATTCCTGCTGTGCCAGCATAATGCGTTCCAATTCGCGATACTCCTTGTTGAGTTTCACGTAGCGTTTCATATCAGCTATCACCGCCGGATCAGTAATTAATGTCGAAATCTCTTCGAACTTATGTTGTAATCCTTCTAATTTTTCTAAAAGTGTTTTTTCAGCCATATAATGTGTTGAATCGTGTAATCGTTTAAATGTATAATTGCCGGAATGTGTAATTGTTGAAATGTCAAACTGTCTAATTGTTGAAACGTAAAACTGCTTACTGCTTACTGCTGTTCACTGTAAGGTATCTTCCCCTCTTCTCCGATTCCTCTTTGAGGTTCCTCACCACTTGCCGCAAGCGCCATTCCATGATTTTCTTGTACTTGTTTTTCGTTATAAATACATTGAAGAACCAACCGAATTGAATATGTGCTTCAAGTATATAGTAGCCTGTTTTGTTTTTCCCCTGGGGAACATAAGAAAAAACGCCAACCATTTTTTTCAGCAAAGAATTCGGCGAAGCTAAATCCAGTCTCACATCCTTCCTTCCGTTCGTATGCGTCTTTTCACTTAGCCGACTATCAATGTGAATGTTTGGAATCTTAGTGATTCCGGTAACAATTACATCGCCGGTTCCCCTTAGTATGTTTGTTTTAGGATTAAAATGGGTTGACCGAAAATCGAAAGTCAACAATTCATCTTTTTCGTTGACCAAATGCATACCTTTCAAACCCCATTTGAAAAGGCCATCCAGATCGTAACACATTTGATTTACAAACTTATTAATCACAGCAGTCGAAACACTATCCGATGAATTTGTGCTGACATGACAGTAACTGACAAACTCCCCATTTTTATAAACCGTGGAAATCGAATCGGTTGGTGATGCTTTCGATGACAAAAAAAACAACAGAAAAAGAATAAACAGCGTATTTCGTTTCTTCATTTTATAAACAAGCAATTGATATGTTATAACCCAGAGTTAGCCGGAAGACTACTGGTTTTCTGCCTTCTTTCACATTCTGCCTTCAGGTTCTCAGTAAATTTCTTAATCCTCCATTCCACAATACTTTTGTAGCGTTTCTTTGTTATGAAAATATTAAAAAACCAACCAAATTTAATCCTTACATTGGTAATAAGCAATTGCTCATTATCTTTTTGTGGAATCACCGTTATGGTTCCAAGTCCGTTTTTCAATAAGAAACTCGAATAAATAATATCAGCGCTTACTTTTGTATCCCCGTTTTTATAGATCTTCTTTGCTACAATTGCATCTACTTTCACATCCCTGAATGTTGTAAAATGCGGAACAACTATATCGAAATGCCCATGGGTTATCCCCGTTTTTTCGTCGTGAAATGATGGTTTTATAATAAATATCACCTCCGCATCCTTCTTATCCTCCAACCCCAAACCTTTTAATATCCAATTAAAAAGATTTGAAGGTGAATTGTGAAAGTCATCAACCAGATAGTCGGTTACATCCGACACAATCTTCGATGAAACCCTGAATTTGGTTTTGTATTGCGATACAAATTCCCCGTTCTTGTAAACAGTTGAAATTGAATCGGGCATTAACTCAACCGCAGGTGAATGTAAATAAAAAA
>Ga0318567_10000185_pt1 | contig 28515 bp, 23 predicted proteins | sample GRESIP088b5f20_FD_203691 | JGI IMG/M metagenome (GOLD analysis project Ga0318567, IMG submission 203691) | Tropical soil microbial communities from Luquillo Experimental Forest, Puerto Rico - GRE.SIPMG.088b5f20 | ecosystem: Environmental > Terrestrial > Soil > Tropical forest > Bulk soil...
AAAATTGATCTTGCCTTAACAACATCCTCCAAAAAACGATGGTGCCAGTTCGGGTTAGGTTTGTATAACGGCAGTACAAAACAGATATCTTTGCTACTCATTTAGTCATTTCTCCAGTTAAAGATTGTGTGCAATTTACCGTAATATTTATCTGAAAAGACCTTTATGGGATTTTTTTTTTGCAAATCATTAACAAATCATTGAGCAAGTTTTATAGGGGGCAAAATACCCCGATTATAACTGCGGTGAGCTCGCAGTGCAGCTATCGCCTATCAGGTACCTACGACGATAAAAATCGGGTACAAAATACCTGTAGTGGCAAAATTGAACCATTGATTCCGAGGAATACAAAAAGCACCGAGTCAGCATTTCAGGACCATAGATTTTCTTTGAAATTTATACCTTAGAATCGAAAAGCAAGTGCGATAGCTGAATGCGATTAGCAAATAAACTGCATAAGCCATATTTCACCACATTTGCCAACTGTACAACCACTACGGATAGCATTTCGTCTGTATAGGCACCGAGCCAGTAAATTCAACAAAAACGGCAATAGGAATGCTATTACTCACTATTCTTTCGATCATAATGGCAATTGGCCGCTGGCAGTCTGATGTAAAGCGTGGGTCGACGTGAATTTGTACGAACGTACATCTTAAATCGCAAACGTTTGCCCATTAGTGATAGGTCCGCTCAAGCATTTCTGAATTTATCAAATACATTTTCAACCTGAGAATAAGCATCGTTTTAGTGATGGCAACTTTATTTTCAATTGGTGCATCCGCATCCAGGCAATATCTTTTTGTTTCACGGGTTGATGGATCTCTACCCTTGCTAATGATGTGGTTGTGGCATTTAGTTTTCGACCTCCATAAATTTTATAAAGATGCCAGGTCAAGACACAAAATAAAAGCATCACCATCCCTCCCGTACCGATGGCTGTTTTTTTTCAAAAGGGTTGTACGCATCGAATGGTTTGTAATGAGGTACGTGCGTTAAATGAAGTTGGATTTTTTTGAGGATTTTTTTTTAAATGCCATTCCAATCACATTTCTACAGATCAATAGACAAAGACATGTATGGAAGTAGATGCATCACCTTGCAGAAGATAGGCAGGCAGTGACTGGTGAGTGAGAACTGGAGAAAATACGGTGAGGAAGGAAGCGGGTGAGTAATAATTTCCCATTTTGCAAACGTTCATTGGACAATAGCCGATGAACGTTTTTTTATTTCCCCAACCGTCTCCTCTTTGACATAGCCTTTTGCATCCTGCATTTGAGGGGAACAGTTATTGAAGAAATTCAACTATCCCCTCCTCTTTAGAAAATACATCTTCATTTAAAAACTTTTATTGTATGAAAAGAAAATTTTTCATGGGCATTTTATTGCCAATTACTATTGTATCGCTAGTTGTTACTACCTCAGGTTGTAAAGATTCTTCGTCGAACAATCAACCTTCAACGCAAGCAAGTAATGTAGGGAATGTGGTGGATCAAAATGCTGATCTAAGTGTGATGGATGCTGCATTGAAATCTGCCGGCGTATATAATACGCTAAACAGTTCGGGACAATACACACTCTTTGCTCCTACAGACTCTGCGTTCAAAGCAATGGGAATCACTGCAAGTAATGTTTCCACAATTCCCAATCTTGCCAACATTATTAAATATCACGTGCTTGGCATGAATGTACCGGCCAGTCAAATTGCCGCGGGCCCCGATGCCATGATGACTACACTCGGTGGTGATTCTATTTTTGTAACAAGAGGCACGACCGGAACTTTCATCAACGGAGTCAGAGTTACACAACCGGACATTGCTGCCGCCAACGGCGTGATACACAAAATCAATCACGTGCTGATGCCTGCCACCGGTAACTTGTCGACCACTTTACAAGCAGACACAACTTACTCATTGCTTTCAGCAGCAATAACGCGTGCAAGCACAGGCAATTCAAACATCAGTGCGTTGCTAAATGGCAAATCACCGTATTCAATATTCGCCCCAACAAATGCTGCCTTCAGAAGCGCAGGATATGCCAACGCCGCAGCGATCAACGCGGCTGATCCCAATACATTGGGGAAAATATTAAACTATCACTTACTCAATGGTCGCATGTTCACCTCTGACTTTACGAACGGCCAAAAACCAACAACGCTGGGTGGCGGAACGTTTTCAGTTGGCCTCAACAATAATAATTTCCAGGTAACGGGAAATGGTAATGGAGGAACAGCAAGCAACGTAACAACCTCAAATGGCATGGCAACAAATGGGGTGATGTATGGTATTGATAGAGTGATGACGCCATAATAAAAGTAACTGGTGAATCACTGAGTAATGACGAAAATGCAGAATGCCCAACCAAAATAAATAACGTTGGGCATTCTGCATTTTGCATTCAACCAGGTTATTCATTGAAACATCGATCTTCAATTCTTATAACTGAATTCCTTTTCACGTCAATGTTGATTCCTTTTTTATCTTTTATTCCGACGATAAACGGCTCGTTTAAGTACCGGACATTTTTCTATTGAGCATGCATCTTAAAAGTCACACTTATTCTTTCATCACTATTGTTCTACACAATATTTGAACGAATAATTTTTACACCAAAAAATTAAAATTCATTCCACTCAGTAATTACCGGTTTGAGGTTTTGTTGTGCAACAATGTCAACACCAGCGCCATGTTTCGGGGGGCTGCAAACAGGTTAATCCGTATTTCTTTTAGGGGCACATGTTTTATGGCTCAAGGCATCGAGAGTTTCCATTTTTGAAAAATTCAAAATCTATTTATTATGCCAGAAAGAAGAAGTTCCGGTGGTCGCGGATTCGCGTCCATGAACAGAGATGAAAGACGTCGCATAGCTCGTAAAGGCGGAGAATCAAGGGGCCGTCAAATGCACGAAGAATCGGGAGGCCGCGGCGGAGGTCGTTATGAAGATGATTATGAAGAAGATGACAGAAGACCATATGGCCGCTACCAGGAAGATGAAGACGAAGACTATGATGAAGATTACGATGAAGACTATGACGAGGATGAAGACGAAAATGAGGACGAATATGGTGGCCGCAGCAATTACGGACGCTATGGCGGAGAGGAAGACGAAGACGATAACTACAATGAAGATTACGACGAAGATGAAGATTACGATGAGGATGAAGATGAGGACGAAGATGAGTATCGTGGCCGCAGGGCATATGGCCGTTCAAGAGGCGACGAAGATGAAGATGAAGACAGGCGCAGCTACTCAGGTGGCAGAAGCCGCGGAAGATCAAGCTCCGGAAGGTCAAGCGCTGGCAGATCTTCTTCTTCGGGCCGTTCAGGATCAGGCAGAACAGGATCAGAAAGATCGTCTTCTTATGACAGAAGACACGACAATCCTGGCAGACCCCGCGAATCACAAGGGTCTTCACGTAATGGAAGATCATCTGGTTCTAATGGTGGCTCTTCTCGCTACGGTAGCAGTTCTTCTCGTTCCGGCGGCGGATCCTCAAGTTCCGGCAGATCTGCAGGATCAGGAAGATCATCAAGCTCTAACGGAAGATCGTCGTCAGGTTCAGGAAGATCATCCTCAAGCTCAGGAAGATCTTCTCAATCAAGATCAGGAGGATCGTCCAGGTCTGCTGGCTCATCCAGATCAGGAGGATCATCAAGCCGTTCAGGCAGATCTGGTTATGGAGGAAGAAGCAAATCAAGTTCTTCCAGCTCAGGATCCCGCTCCGGCTCAAGAAAGAGTTCTTCAAGATAATACGTAACGGTAAAAAGGGATAAAGCTTCTTAATTCGAAATTAAAAAGTAAAAAGTCAAAAGGGCATTCCGCGATTTTGACTTTTTACTTTTACCTGTTCCTTGATGGAACGCCATTTCTTTTTACTATTTTTTTATTTTTTAAACAAGGTTTATGAAAACGACCACTACGCCGATAACACAAAAGAGCAGCGGCTCTGCTGCCGGTGGTTCTACAGGTTCCGTTGACAAGTCTGCAAACGCGTCAGCGAAGACCACCACGACTTCATCATCTGATCAACAGGCAAAGGCTTCCGATCACCAGCCAAAGGAAAAAGATAGCCAGCCATCCATGCTCGAAACATTTTTTATCGCGCAACTCAATGATATATACGACGCAGAAAAACAATTGGTGAAGGCGCTGCCGCAAATGCAAGCCGCAGCAACGACCGAAGAGCTGGAAGCTGCATTTGAAAAGCATGCGCTGGAAACACAGCGTCATGTATCACGGCTTGAGAAAATTTTTAAGCAACTTGGGAAAACGCCTGAGTCTAAAACCTGTGAAGTAATGAAGGCGCTGATCAAAGAAGGCACCGAAGTAATCAACGAAACAAAAGAAGGCACAATGGCCAGGGATGCCGCTTTAATTATGGCGGCACAAAGGGTAGAACATTATGAAATAGCCACTTACGGCGCCCTGGTACAATTTGCCATTACCATGGAACTTGACAAGGTGGCTAACATGCTCGAAGATACACTTGATGAAGAAGAAGAAACAGACAGTGACCTGACCGACATTGCGGAAGAGTTCATCAACCTCGAAGCGGATGGAGAGCAGCAATACTCATGGCAAAGCGAGGCAGAAACAGAATAAAAAAATAGTGTCATTAACCTGGTGCCACCATTTTGGTGGCACTGCCGTTTGTGCGCTCTCCATTAATAAAATAATTTCGGGCAGGTATCAAATTTGAAGTTCAATGAACAGAAAAATAACGGCTTAACAAAAGAACCCAATACGAATGAGCAAAATGCAACAAACGTCTCAGATAGCATCATTTGCGTTATATACTTCTTATGGAATGATACCTGCGAACGCAATGGACCAATTGAAAAGACACCTGCTCGATGCCGTGGGATCATTTATTCATGCCACCAACCGCCCGGCAATTCAAAAGTTATTAAAGCTGATGACACTCTTGCAACCAGGCGTTGCGTTGCAGCAATTGTCACCGGATAGACTTTGCCAGCTTTATACAGCATTGATCCGCTACCCGGACTTTATGGATAATTACCTGGGTAAAAAATCCACCTGCCATCCAAGCGATAATATCGGCCCTCTCTTTGCTGCGACCCATCTGGGATCGTTTTCAGGCAAAGAGTTTATGACAGCGATGGCCATCGCCTATACCATCGAATGCAGGCTGATAGAGGAAGTGCCGGTAATGATAAAAGGATTTGATCATACATTGTTGTTGGCATATTCAACGACCGCCGCTGTATCAAGGTTATTGGGCTTAAATGAAGAGGAAACTGCGAACGCCCTTGCAATGGCCGGCTGCAACACCAATCCACTTGTCACCTGCAGAGCCGCTTACACCTATGAATGGAAGGGGTTTGCATCATCGCTTGTTACACAAAATTGTTTTCAACTGGCAATGCTTGCTAAACAAGGAATGACAGGCCCTATCAAATTATTTGAAACACCTGAAAAAGGTTTCAACGATATTTTTGGAATGAAACTCGATTATGATTGGTCAAAAGAAAAATTCGATTTGATTTCCAAATGCATTCTCAAAAGCTACAATGCAGAAGTACATACACAATCATCTATCGAGGCAGTTATAGAACTGCGAAAGGCATACAACATTGCCGCAAGTGATGTCGAAAGTATTGATGTCACTACCTTCCTGACCGCTTATCACATTGTCGGCGGAGGTGAATATGGCGACAGGAAAACAGTCCGTTCAAAAGAGCAGGCAGACCATAGCTTGCCTTATGTGGTAGCGGTCGCCTTGATTGATGGAGACGTTTATCCTGCACAACTGTTGCCCGAGCGTGTCAATCAACCTGATGTACAGGAGCTTCTGCAAAAGGTAAACGTGCATACTTCATTTCCATTGCATAAACCAGTAAAGCTTGCCGGGCTTGTAGATCCTTACACCGCAGCCTACCCGGATAAAGTAGATGCGAAGGTGGTCATCACATTAAAGAACAGACAGAAATACGAGCTGGAAAAGCAATCCTACAACGGATTTCATGACCAGCCTTTGGGTTGGCAGGACTGCATTTACAAGTTTAAAAAATTAACGAAAGGCATTGTTAACGAAGAAGAGCAGACAAATATAACGGAGCTCATTCGTGAAATGGAAATTACTGATCCTTCCAGCTTTTGTAAATTATTGCAAGAAATAATTGCAAAAGAAAATAGCGAACTATTTAAGACACCAGTGTAATAAAACATAGCCACGATGATCAAAATTGATGAAGAAAAAAGAAAAATCATTCACGATCAGCTTGTCAATAAAGAAGAGACGGTTGCCGTTGCGGAAAGCGTAACCAGTGGTCTTCTGCAATGGGCACTGGCGTCCATTGACGATGCCACACAATTTTACCAGGGCGGTATTACTGTTTACAACATTGCACAGAAATACAGGCATCTCCACATTGAACCCATACACGCCATGTCATGCAATTGTGTATCATCAAAGATCTCAGAACAAATGGCGTTGCAGGTTTGCGAATTATTTCTTAGTCAATGGGGAATCGCTGTCACGGGTTATGCAGTTCCAGTTCCCGAATCCGGGAATAAAATATTTGCCTTTTACGCCATTGCACATAAAAATAAAATTATTAGATCGTTGCAAATACATCCCACTGTAACAAATCCAGAAGAAGTGCAGCAGTTTTATGCAAAACAAATCATTGATGCTTTTGTAAAATGCATCAACGGATGATATCGAGGTGGACTTACCATTATTTTTCATTGTTTGATTTAACCCCGCTACCACAAATTGTGCTGGAACTGTGTAGGGCATTGCCCAATAACCGTTCACCAAAGCCGGTCTTGTTGGTATGACATTTCCAGTGCTTCCTGTGAAAATTATGAAAGGCCCCGAAAGAGGAGAATTATGAATGATTTTTCTATTTGGTTTTTGTTTTTATGGTAAAAGGGGTTGTATCCGGGAGCTGCAGCCCCTTATTTTTAGAAGCTTCTCTATATGAGAAATGAAAACAATTCGGGCGGACCATCGTATCAGCGAAAAGTGAAATAAAATCCCCAAACATTTCACGACCCGACGGTTGCCTGCATTCCTGAATGATGGAATGAAATTGCTAAGAACATCATGATGGCTTAAAATCTTACCGGCAGCCACTTTTAAATCAATTATCTGGAATGGAAAATGGTACAATGATCCAGTACTTCAACTGGTATTATCCCGCTGACGGGTCTTTATGGAAAGCTGTAAAAGAGGATGCTCCACACTTGGCATCTATTGGGATCAACGCGGTGTGGCTACCGCCCGCCTACAAAGCCGTAGGAGGTGCAAACGCCAGTGGCTATGGGGTTTACGATCTTTTTGATCTTGGAGAGTTTGATCAACAGGGAAGTGTGCGAACAAAGTTTGGCACTAAACAAGAATATAAAGAAGCGGTCGATTCCATACACGCTGCGGGCATGCAGGCATATGTTGATATCGTTTTAAATCACAAAGGTGGCGCAGATGAAACAGAGAAAGTCACCGTGCGTCGCGTTGACCCGGAGAACAGGAACAACTTCATAAGCGAGCCTTTTCAAATTGAAGCGTACACAAAGTTTACTTTTCCGGGACGCGCCGGCAAGTATTCGCAATTCATCTGGGACTTCAGGTGTTTTTCCGGCGTTGACTTTGCAAAGGATTTAAATGAGAACGGCATCTTTAGCATCGTAAATGAATACGGTGAAGGCTGGGAAGAGGTGATCGATAATGAGAAAGGTAATTATGATTTTCTGATGTTTGCAGATATTGAATTCAGGAACCAAAGCGTGCGTGAAGAACTTAAATACTGGGCCGGCTGGTACCTCAATGAAATTCCATTTGATGGCGTTCGAATCGATGCAGTGAAACACATAACTCCTTCTTTCTTTAATGAATGGTTGGACCATCTTAGAACCATAAAGCCCGACTTGTATGCAGTTGGTGAATATTGGGCACCGGGACATTTGTATTTGCTCCAAAGATATATTGAAGCGACCGGAGGACGCATGTCACTATTTGATGCGTCGCTTCATCACAACTTTTATCATGCTTCCACACAAGGCAAAGATTTTGACCTGCGCACCATTTTAAATGATGCGCTTGTACAAGTCAATCCTGCTTTGGCTGTAACGGTCGTGGACAATCATGACACGCAACCACTACAATCGCTGGAGGCCCCGGTAGAAAAGTGGTTCAAGCCCCTCGCCTATGCTCTTATTCTTTTGCGTGAAGCCGGTTATCCCTGTGTTTTCTATCCTGACTTATATGGGGCGCATTACACTGACAAAGGCAAAGACGGAAATGATCACGAAATATTTCTTGACAAATGCCCGTACATTGAAGAGTTGTTACATGCACGAAAGGAATATGCCTATGGCATGCAGCGCGACTATTTTGACCATGGCAATTGCATAGGCTGGACCCGCGAAGGCGATGACGAACACCCTCGTTCCGGATGCGCCGTTCTTTTATCAAACGGTGATGAGGGATTCAAAAGAATGGAAATGGGGAAACGGCACGCAGGAAAAATATTTAAAGACTTTCTTAATGCGTACCAGGGGGAAGTAACGATTGGCGATGATGGCTTTGCTGACTTCCACGTATCACCCGGTTCTGTGTCCGTGTGGGTTGAAAAACAATAAACAGTAAAACAGAAAAACTTACTCAAATGAAACAAGAAAATATCCCAACAGTTAAACCTAAAAAAATGGCGTTGGCATTTGAAACATTTGCCAATAATGTTAACCGTGTTGCCGGGAGCACATCAGCTTTTATTGTTGCTTTGCTACTGGTGATAATATGGGGAATCACAGGACCTGTTTTCCATTTTTCTGAAACCTGGCAACTCGTCATCAATACCGGCACAACCATCATAACGTTTCTTATGGTCTTCCTTATTCAAAAAACGCAAAACAAAGATTCTCTCGCGATCCAGCTAAAACTAAACGAACTGGTGGCCGCGCATGAATTTGCCAGCAACCGGTTGGTGAGCGTGGAAAATATGACGGAAGAGGAAATGCGGGTCATTCAGAAATACTACCAGCACCTAAGCGAGTTTACACGAAATGAAGAAAACCTGCAACAGTCACATTCCATCGATGAAGCGAAACAAATACATGAGTTGAAAAAAGATATTGAGGAGGATTTGAAACGCCAGATAGATAAGCATAAAAAAGAGTAGCGTTCATTCAACGAGACGCGAAAGCAAAACGCCTAACGCTTGACGCCTAATGCAGTTGAAGCGGGCGTTTATCGTTAGGCATTAAGCATTAAGCATTGCACATTCACCGCTTTTCAAACAAATTGACACTCTCTTCTATCAAATCCCATGCAATCTTCGCACGCGACCAATTAAGTGGCCGGAACTCTCTACCTTCCCCCTTGTTGTAGTCAATAAAAAAATCTTCAATTTGCCTGACCAGGTTTTCGTTTAGTTCTTTTATATCGTCGATGCCTTTAAACAACATGGAATTGTCTGCTATGGCAATAATGCGGTCATTGCGAATCGGCCTTTCTCCTTTTTCCTTTTGTTCAGCTTCTAGTATTCCGACGATCCGACACTCGATCAGACAACCAGGAAAGGATGATTCTTCCATTAATACCAGCACATCCAAAGGATCGCCATCTTCTCCTTTTGTGTTCGGTACAAAACCAAAGTCGAATGGAAAGTCACATCCCATGGGTAATGTTTTTTTCAGCGCGAACACCCGGTACTGTGGATTAAAGTCATATTTATTTTGAGAGCCTTTGGGTGTTTCAATAATCACGTTCAATAGACCTTTTTCTTTGTAGGGGATCTTGTCGATTTTCATATGTTCAAACAGTTTTCGTTAACAGATACACTCGTTCAATAATCTATAAATGTACCTTGCTTAGCAGAACGTTTCGATGATTGATCCGTACTGCTTCTACAGCTCAACTTGTAGAAGTGTAGAACTACTTCTACTTACAGGGCCATATTGAGTAAGCCGGCACAACGAACACTTTTGGTTGGTTTGAGTAGTCAACAATTTTTACAACTAAACATGGATCTGCACGCGGCGCGATATATGCAGTTCATTTTTTTATAAGCCCAATTAATTTCTATATTTCCGCTTTTTGAATGTAGCCGTATCCTTAAATAAGGACAAGTTCCTTATCGTCCCCTAAACGGGATTGTCTACATATTGCTCAACATCTTATTTCAACCTCATCTCCAAAGACATGAACCCCACGTTCATTCATGTAGAGAGTAATCATTTAATTTATTGATATGAAAATTGAACACTTGCAAAAAATTGCAGTCTTCCAGGCATTGCAATTAGGAGATATGCTATGCAGTATACCAGCCATAAAGGCGCTTCGCAAAGCCTGCCCAAACGCAGAAATCGTTTTGATTGGTCTGTCATGGGCTGAGTCATTTATAAAAAGATTTGACAGATATTTCAACCGGTTTATTCATTTTCCTGGCTATCCGGGCTTGCCTGAGCAGCCTTACGACGAACAGGTTTTTGAAAAATTCATGGATGACATGCTCGAAGAAAACTTCGACCTACTAATTCAGATGCAGGGTAATGGCACCGTTGTGAACGAGCTGGTGTTTCAAATGGGAGCCAATTATGTTGCGGGCTATCACAATCAGGATTGCAGGGTAAATTCCGAGTTGTTTATGGAATATCCGGAAGGTATTTATGAAGCAACAAAACATTTGTTGTTAATGGAGCATTTCGGAATAAAAACGCAGGAAGCAAAACTGGAATTCATTTTTATTGAGGAAGATCTTATGGCCTTCGAACAAATTAAGACAATGTTCTTGCAACACAAATATGTTTGCGTTCACCCCGGGTCAAGGGGTAGCTGGCGAAGATGGCCTGGCAGATATTTTGCCATGGTGGCCAACTACTGTATAGAGAAAGGTTATACTGTTGTTGTAACGGGAACGGAGGATGAATATGAAATCGCCAACAACATGATACAGCATGTGAAAGGCGGCGTCATCAATCTGGTGGGTAAAACCACACTTGGTTCCCTTGCAATCCTTATCAAAAATGCGTCAATGTTGATCTCCAACTGCACGGGCATTTCACACATTGCAGTGGCCACGAAAACGCCCAGTATTATTATCAGCATGGACGGCGAACCGGAACGATGGGCACCAGTCAATAAAAGAAGGCATATAATGTTTGACTGGACAAAACAACAGAAACTTGAAAATGTGCTTATGAAAACTGCATTCTTGATAAAAGCAGTAGAGAGAGGAATTTCAGATGGTATAGGCATTACCAGGGTGCCAACATTGTACAGGCATTAAACAAGTTGGTACCACCTGTAGATGTTTTGATACAACCCGCACAGAAACCATAATCCTTAATAAGTATCGACTTTTTTAATTGACTATACCGATCCAGGAATAAGCCTTGAATAAAATTAAGTGATGAATGTATAATAAGAATGAACGACCCTGGCATAAAGACTCGCCCTGGTAACCCTACCACAGGGAGCTTCATGGGATGGTGCTCATGAATATATTGCCTTTCATTTATTCTATTGGGTATAAAAGCAGGAACTAAACGATGCTCCATGGCAATACTTTTTATGGATGCAATTTTAAAAACTTTATTACTATGTCGCTTATTTGTTTTCATGCATCACACGAGCAACTGGCGCCGTCGCGTTTATTGGAACTCGTTCAGCTGGCAGAACATGCCGGCTTTGATGCGATACACTCTTCGGATCATTTTCACCCGTGGAGCGCAAAACAGGGTCATAGCGGTTTCAGCTTTAGCTGGATCGCCGCTGCTTTGCAATGCACAAAACTGCCTTATAGTCTTGTATGTGCACCGGGACAGCGCTATCATCCTGCAATTGTGGCGCAGGCTATTTCTACGCTTGCAGAAATGTTTCCCGGCCGTATAAATTTTGAACTGGGAAGCGGTGAAGCGATCAATGAAAAAATTACCGGAGATCCGTGGCCCGCGAAAGAAACTCGTAACGAACGATTACTTGACTGCGCAAACATTATCCGCAGGTTGCTCAATGGTGACGAAGTTTCACATCATGGTTCGGTGCAGGTGCAGCAGGCAAAATTATATACACGTCCGAAGTATCAACCCTTATTGCATTGTGTGGCCATGAGTGCTGAAACATCTGCATGGGCAGCCACCTGGGCCGATGGCCTTTTGACTACCGCAGAAAAAACAACGGGGGAAACCGTTACAAAAATGAAAGCCTTTTACGAAAATGGAGGACATGGAAAACCTGTGTACCTGCAATACTCTTTTTCTTATGCGGATGACATTGAACTGGCAATTGACGTGGCTTACGATCAATGGCGCGGCAATCTTATACCCAAAGATAAACTTGCATTGCTCAACAACGTAGAGGCATTTGATAAAGCGGCTGAGAACATTACAAGAGAACAGGTAAAAGATTCCATTCCGTGCTTCACAGATATAGAATCGTTAATGTCTAATATCGATAAACTTGCCGAAACCGGCGCTGACCGCATTATACTTCACAACATCAATAACCAGGCGCCGGAACTATTTGTAAAAGATTATGGTCGCTGGAAAAAACCGTATGAACAAAAAACGATACGAAATTCTCTTTAATCAAATATTGCTACACTTTATAACTATGGAAAAGAATAAAACGATCATCCAGTTTTTTGAATGGTACACCAGGAAAGACGGCCGGTTTTGGAAACAATTTAAAGAAGCCATACCAGAGTTAGTATACATGGGCTTTACGGCTGCCTGGCTGCCACCTGCTTACAAAGGAATGAAGGGAAGCAGGTCAGAAGGCTATGATGTTTATGATCTGTACGATCTTGGAGAATTCGATCAGAAGGAAACCGTTGCCACCGGTTATGGAACAGCAGCGGATTATATTGCGGCATGTTCCGCAGCCCAAAGCGCGGGTCTCGGCATCATCGTAGATGTGGTGCTCAATCACAAGGGTGGCGCCGATGAAACCGAAAAGATCATGGTAAGAAAAGTTGATGCAGCCAATCGCAATAATTTTCTCAGTGGACCTTTCGAGGTAGAAGCCTTCACCAGGTTTACATTTCCCGGCAGAAACAAAACCTATTCAGATTTTGTTTGGGATCACCGCTGCTTTACCGGTATCGACCGGCTGGCAAATGGCAATAAGGAATCTGCTGAAGAAAACGTCATCTACTCGATCATCAACGAATACGGTGAGGGTTGGGAAAAAGACGTTGACGGCGCCAATGACAACTTCGATTACCTCATGTTTTGTGATTTAGAGTTTCGCAACCCTTACGTGCGTGAAGAACTTAAAAAGTGGATAAAATGGTATCATGCAAAAGTGCCTTTCCAGGGTGTGCGGTTAGATGCCGTGAAACACATCAGCTATGCTTTCCTTAATGAGTGGATCGATTACCTGCGGGATGAGTTAGGACCAAACATGCTCGTGATCGGCGAATACTGGCTGTCTGATGACTTGGCTATTTTGCTGAAATACTCAGAAGATACAGAGGACCGTATGTTGCTTTTTGATGCGCCGCAGCATCACAATTTTGCCATTGCCGCAGAACAAAAAAGTGGCTATGATCTTCGTACCATACTTGATGAAACGCTGGTGTCAATAAAACCACAGGTCGCTATCACCTTTGCAGACAACCATGATACGCAACCCTTGCAGTCGCTGGAAGAATGGGTGGAGGAATGGTTCAAGCCGCACGCCTATGCCATAATACTGCTTCGAAAAAATGGCTACCCGTGCGTGTTCTACGGCGACTTATACGGATGTGAATATACTAATGGACAGAACGAACCAGGAAAGGATAAAGGTGTAACCATTCATGCAGTTCCGGAATTGCCACTGCTCGTAAAATTAAGAGAAAGCCACGCCTATGGTGACCAGCACGATTATTTTACTGCCGCCAACCTGATTGGCTGGGTACGTATGGGAAGCTTTGAAAACGATAGCAAAGGCTGCGCTGTCGTACTTTCCAATGGCAAAAGCAGTTCTCTCAAAATGTTTGTAGGCACGGAAAATGCGAACCGCGTGTATGTCGATTTTCTTCAAAACAGAAGCGATGAAATTATAACGGATGAGGAAGGTACCGGCGATTTTCCGGTGAATGAAAATTCAGTTTCTGTTTGGGTACTTAAAGAATAAAAAATGCGGCCGATTAACAGTTGCATTTTTCTTATTGCATAATCGCTCCTATACCTCCTCACCTTCTTCTTGAGGAATAGTTGAAGATGCCAATTACCGCAACATGAGTTGCGATAAAAAGGCAACCAATTCAGTCATCGATGCATGTTTAGTCACCAAATCAGATGCTCCAAGCTGTATTGCTTTGTCCCGCATTTGTGAAGAAAAAGAGGTGGTATGTAAAAATACCGGGACATTTTTTAATGACTCAATATCCCGGGCCATTGACAGAAAGTCCAGCCCGTCAATTTTGGGCATATTCAAATCAACAAAAACCACGTCAAATTTTACTGCGCCGCTCCGAAGTATTTTTAGCGCCCGTTCAGCATCGTTAACGGCAATATAATCCGCATCAGCAGAGGCCTCCCGCAATGCAATGGAGAATATCTCAAGATCATCCGGGTCATCATCGATGAGTAAAAAAGACGAGACTGCCATAATCAAATCAATCGATTATTTATCAATTAAAATTAATAAGCCATTAGGAGCAATTGATCTTACTTCTAAATGCCTTTTTGTTCCCGCGATATTAATAAATTTTTTAAATAGATAGCCTTTAGATTTTTCTTTAACCATTTGATTTTAGCAAACAATATTTCAGGGTAAGGTAACACACCCGCGACTCACACTAAGCTTCGCCTTTTTTCCTCGAATGTATATTTATTGCCCCATCTGCAATAATCAAAGGAAGAGAATGAATGGAACATTATTTAATGCTTGCTATCCTTAGGGAACCTTTCAAAAAGGCAGGCCAATTAATGTTAAACATCAAGAAAAATAAACTCATGGAAAAATATTCAGCGGCCCCACGCGAAGGGCAAATCACAAAAAAGATTAAATCACAAACTTCAAAGATTCCCTCAGCACTATTTCTTTCAGCGTCGCAGCAATGGGTGCATCACTCACATTGAAGTGCCTTGGTAAACACATGGCACTCTTTGTTGGTCAATGGGCAGCTCCGTTCCTGCAACTTGGCATTTATAATAAAATCGTAAAAACGCAAGGCTATGATGATTCTACAAACACCGGGAATTATTTTCCGGACGAAGAATAAAGATTTGCCTGTTCATCCATTCGCTTGGTTTTATCCGATAAAAGATGACCTCATTTAAGAACTGTCCCTAAACCATATCGGCAACCATTCACGTTTGCATTAGCAATTTTACACAAAACCATCACATGAATTATGATACGAGAAACTTATAATCGTCGCCAAATATTGGCTGGAATGGGACTTGGACTGGCTTCTATTGCAGTTACACCATTGTCCTCATCAGCAAGCACTATGCAATTTTCATTTGATCGACCGCCGGACCTTGAAGATCCAAGGGGAAAATATCCCAAACCTCCATTCGAAAGTCAGTCACAGCCGTGGCCGGGATTGGCAAGCAAAATGAATCCGAAACCCGATCACGGAGAAAAAAGTTATAAGGGCTCAGGCAGATTGAAAGGTCGCAAAGCACTTATCACTGGAGGCGATTCAGGCATGGGGCGGGCCGCCGCCATCGCATATGCAAGAGAAGGCGCAGATGTTGCGATCAATTACTTCCCGACTGAAGAAGATGACGCAAAAGAGGTGATCGCATTGATAAAAGCAGAGGGCCGCAAAGGCGTTGCTATTCCTGGCGACCTACGCGATGAATCATTTTGCGAACAACTCGTAGCGCGTGCTGTGCAGGAAATGGACGGACTGGACATTGTGGTATGCAATGCTGGACGGCAACAAACTCACGCGTCCATTTTAGACATAAGTACTGAACAATTTGACTGGACCATGAAGACAAATATCTACGCCCCATTCTGGATCATAAAAGCAGCTTTGCCACATCTTAAACCAGGCTCTGCAATCATTGGCACTGCTTCTGAACAAGCCTATGATCCCTCGCCTGACTTATATGATTATGCGCAGACTAAAGCTGCGACAATGAACTACGTGAAATCCCTGGCAAAACAATTTGCCTCAAAGGGCATTCGTGTAAATGGAGTGGCACCGGGACCTATCTGGACGCCATTGCAAGTATCAGGAGGCGCTACGCAACAAAAACTCCAGCAGTTTGGAGGACAAACCCCGATGGGAAGGCCAGGTCAACCGGCAGAACTGGCATCCATCTATGTTCAACTTGCCGCGGCTGATGCCAGTTATGCAACAGGACAAATATATGGTTCATCAGGAGGTGCAGGACAACCGTAATAAAAAGGTTGATGTACGAAACGGCATTAAAAAGTTTTTAAAACATACAAGAATGGCAAATAAAGGTGTAGTTAAATCAACCGTTGACAGTTTTGGAGTTAACACAAACGAAAAATACGACCAACCTTGACAACTGCCAGGCAGTTGCTACGTAGATAGCCTAATATCATATCCTGACCAAGTAGAGGGAACACTTGTAAAGTTGTTAAGTGTTTTTTAATTTAGGTAACTGAGTCATGATAAATATTTGCATAGTTGACCCTTATGAAATTTCACGCCTTGGATTGGCGATGTTACTGGAGCAACAGGAAGATTTCCGGGTAACAGGCGTATATTCCTGCGCCAGCTCCTGGTTGCAGCAATTAAGCAATGTGGAATGCGATATTGTGATAGTATCCGTTTTCATTCCCGAGATAGACGGCACTAGCTTGCTTCTTCAAGTGCATACTATCAAACCTTCGCAAAAGATCATTTTCCTGGCTTTAAAGGGAATTAGAAGTTACGCTAAGCGATTGGCAAATTTATGCCAGCCCGTTTTTTGCATAGAAGAACAGATGAATTGTTTAATGAAACTAATTAGAAATGTACACTGCAAATTGTTCATATCCACGCAGACTGGTGACTTTATACGAAACAAAAACATTTTACCCTTAGCGTTGTTTGAAACATCTCCTACCCGGGTTCTTACAAAACGTGAAATCGAAATACTATGCCTTATATATACGGAACAATCAAATAAAGACATCGCACACAAGTTATTCTTAAGCATCGGCACCATAGAAACTCATCGTAAGAGAATTAAATATAAGTTAGGGGCCAAAAATACTGTTGGAATTATAAAATATGTGGCCGCAAACAATTTGTTCCCTCATGAAGTCTAAAGTACTTTTCACAGGCTGCTCATTCACTATTGTCACTATTTCAATTTGCTAACCAACTTTCAAAATGTAAATTTTCTCTGGCGCTGCAGTTGACATTTCTACCCGTATGACAATAGTATTTTTACAACCCAACTAGCGTTGTAGATTGCAATAACGCGATGGCAAGACGGTAAACATGTTTGATAAACCATTCTGTCAATAAGGTCGGTGATTTAGTGTAAGAAAACAAATGGGGCATTACAGGTGCCTGCGAAGCCTACCCAAAAAAAGCCCACGCAAGTTGTTCCCATGTAGCGCAGGCTTTCAATGCTAAAAAACCATGATTTATGTTTATAAAATTACGATAATTCACATCGCGACATAGGACGTAACACAAATAAATTAACCTTATTGATTCACTTGAGATGCGATGTCCTGCTTTCCAGCAATAGTTTCTACCTGCACCGCCAAAATGAGATTAATCGTATTAATCAGCGCATCAAAGCTCTTAGATAAAATTGATCTATGTGCGATGGCAATTGTCCATAAGCCTTAGACAGAAATAGTGTAATTTGTGAATATTCGATTGACGTTTTCAGGTATTCAAATTCACATAAAAATGGAGAGTTTCCTTGTCGCCGGCCTCGGCGCTTCCGCTGGAGGAATCCAGGCATTGAAAGTATTTTTTGAAGCGACGCCCGCTGATTCCGGCATCGCCTATGTCGTTATTTTGCATCTCTCTCCGGACCATGACAGCCAATTAGCGGAGGTATTGCAGGCTTCTACCGGCATGCCCGTAACACAGGTAAAGAAAAAAACGCACCTTGAACCAGATCATGTGTATGTCATTCCGCCTGACAAACACCTGGAGGTAAAAGATGGCGTTATCCACGTCGCGGCTAATACGGAACTGGCTGAACGCAGGGCACCGGTAGATATCTTTTTCCGGTCACTCGCAGAAGCCTATGACGGCCGGGCGATCGGTGTTATACTTAGCGGTACCGGGGCCAACGGCTCGATGGGCCTTAAACGCATAAAGGAATGCGGCGGGGCTGTATTTGTCCAAAATCCGCGTGAAGCCCAATTCAGTGAAATGCCGCGCAACGCCATTGCCACTAATCTTACCGATGAAATACTGAATGTAGCGGATATTCCCGCTAAGATTATTGCCTACAGTAATTCTCTTGGTTCATTGCATATTCCGGAAGAATCAAAGGACCAGGACGACACGGACCAGAAGGCCCTGCGCACCATTTTAACCGAGCTTCGTCTGCGCACAGGCCATGACTTCACCAATTATAAACGGCCCACCCTGATGCGCCGGATCGAACGACGCGTCCATGTACGTGAACAGGTGGACCTGCCTAACTATGCAGCTTTCATTGTGAAGCATCAAGAAGAAACGCAATCGCTCCTCAAAGACCTGCTTATATCTGTCACCAACTTTTTCCGCGACAGGAAGCCGTTTGAAGAACTGGAGCGCAATGTGCTGCCTAAGATACTCGAACGTAAAACCGCCGAAGATCAGTTGCGGATTTGGGTAGCCGGCTGCGCCACAGGTGAAGAAGCTTATAGTATCGCGATGATCTGTGCGGACCTTACGCTTGGAATGGTGGATGCGCCGAAAATTCAGATTTTTGCAACGGACATCGATGAACTTGCGATTGCCACTGCGCGGGATGGATTTTATACGTTGAATGACGCGGCAGATGTATCACAAGAGCGCCTGAACAGATACTTTACCAAAGAAGGAAATGGCTATCGTGTACGCCGCGAACTGAGAGAAACCGTTTTATTCGCCAATCATAATTTCATTAAAGACTCCCCTTTCTCGCGCATTGACATGGTCAGTTGCCGCAATGTGCTGATCTATCTTAACCGCCTGGCACAGGACCGGGTGTTTGAAACTTTTCATTTTGCATTGAAGACGGGCGGATTCCTGGTATTGGGATCATCTGAAAGCGTTGACATAGCCAGTAACTTTTTCGGCGTTTACAGCCGCGAACATCACATGTGGCAAAGCCGGCAGGTCGCTTCAAAGAATTTTATCGTTCCCGAAGGTATACCCAAAATGGAATTGCCGAAGTTACCAACGAAGGCGGATGTGCATCCGCGCACCAATGACCGTACGTCATTTGGAGGGTTACATCACCTGATGGTAGAGCAATATGCGCCCCCTTCGCTTGTTGTAAATGAAGACTTCGATATTGTACATATCAGTGAAAAAGCGGTCCGCTACCTGACCTTTGTGCCCGGCGAGCCGACACCCAACGTGTTAAAAACGGTAAGGCAGGAACTGCGTGCCGAGTTGCGCAGTGCTTTGTACCAGGCCCTGCAACGCAAAGCAAATGTCAGCGCATTAGGATTAAGCCTTCGCCTGGACCATCACACCGAAACGCTAAATATCCATGTGCGCCCATTGCCTGAAGAAAGCAGCATACCCATGCATGGATTCTTGTTGGTGATATTTGAGCCGGCAGTTGGGGATGAACAAAAGACGCCACTCATATTGAGCAGTGACGAACCGGCGAGCATGCACCTGGAAGAGGAAGTTGTCCGTCTGAAGGGCCAGCTCCGTGTTAGCAATGAACAGCATGAGTTTACTTCAGAAGAATTAAAAGCAGGCAACGAAGAGTTGCAGGCAATGAATGAAGAACTTCGGTCGGCTACAGAAGAACTGGAAACCAGTAAGGAGGAATTGCAAAGTATGAACGAAGAGCTCAGCACGGTCAACCAGGAATTAAAAGTGAAGGTAGAGGAAGCGACCATGATGAGCAATAACCTGCAGAATCTTATTAATTCCACCGACATAGGCACTATTTTTCTTGACCGTTCTCTTCGGGTCGTTCTTTTTACACCAACGACCCGCTCGGTATATAATCTCATCCCAGCCGACTTTGGCCGTCCCCTGAGCGATATTACAAGCCGCCTGGAAGAAAATACAATACTGGAAGATGCACACACGGTACTGGAACAATTACAACGCATTGAGCGGGAGGCGCGCACCGTTGACGGACATACCTTGCTTGTTCGCATGTCACCTTACCGTAGCGAGGATGACCGGATAAAAGGAGTCGTGATCTCGTTGCTTGATATTACTGAACGAAAGAGGGCGCACGAAGCCATCAGGATATCGGAAGAAAAATACCGCACGCTTTTCGATTCAATCGATGAAGGATTCTGTATTATCGAAATGATCTACGACGACAACGGTAACCCCGTTGATTTTCGCTATGTAGAAGCCAATGATGGCTTCGAGCGGCAAACAGGACGAAAGCCCCATGCGGGCCAAACCATGCGGGAACTTTTTCCGGAAACACAGGACATGTGGCTGGAAACGTATGCTGAAGTTGTCCGCACGGGAAGCCCGGTCCGTTTTGTGGATTACAATAAAGGCCTGAACCGCTGGTACAATGTCTATGCCTTTCCAACAAATGCGGCAAAAGAAAGGAAACAACTCGCAGCCTTGTTTAGTGATGTTACAGATAAGAAACGTGCCGAACTGGCCGTGGAGGAAGATTTACGTTGTACCCAGATCCTGCATACACTGGCCAGCCAATCGATTGTTGACGGCGACATACAAGTGTTATATGATAAAGTGCTTGATGCAGCAATCGAACTTACACGGGCCGATTCGGGGACGATACAGCTATATGAGGAAAACACAAAAGAACTTGTTTTTCTTTCGGCTAAAAATATTCCAGCAGCAATGATCAAAAAATTTGAGCGGGTAGACGCTGCATCAAAAACACCATGCGGAGTTGCCCTGGTGACAGGGGATCGTGCTTTTGTTGATTACGACGCAAAAGATGCTCTTGACGACGATTCATTAAAAATCCATCTTGATCATGGTTTTTATTCAGGCCAATCGACACCCCTGATTTCCCGTTCCGGCAAACCAATCGGCATGTTCTCAACCCACTGGAAAAGTCATCACAGGCCGAACGATCGTGAACTTCGTTTTCTTGATATCCTTGCGCGGCAAGCCGCTGACCTGATCGAACAAAGACAGTCGGCGCAAGCACTACGTGAAAGCGAACGAAAATTAAAGCAACTATTAAAACAAAGAGATGAATTTATTGGTGTGGCCAGTCATGAGCTCAAAACACCCATAACCAGCATGAAGACCTATGCCGAAATAGTGCAGGGAAGGCTGGACGAAATCGGAGCTACTAATGACACTGAGCTGGTTTCAAAACTTAACAAGCAAATAGACAGGCTTAATTCACTTGTCAATCTTTTGCTCGACACAACCAAAATATCGGAGGGACAATTACAACTTCATAAGGAACAATTTGACATCAATGAACTGATAAACGAAAGAACAGCAGAAATAAAAAGAGCAAGCGACCATACATTCGACCTGCAATTGCAGGACGCTCCGCCAGTTATTGCGGACCATGAACGCATAGGACAGGTAATCAATAACCTCCTATCTAATGCCATCAAATATTCACCGAAAGGAACAACCATTACCGTTACAAGCATGGCAGGAAATGACAGCGTTGCTGTGGATGTTCACGATGAAGGCTTTGGCATTCCCGAACAAGACATTGAGAAAATATTCGATAAGTTTTTTCGGGTGACCGTTAACCATAGAGATACTTTTCCCGGCATGGGCCTTGGACTGTATGTAACAGCTGAGATCATCCGAAAACATAATGGTACAATTTCCGTAAAAAGCACTGAGGGTAAAGGCTCTATCTTTTCATTTACGCTACCATATAGTACCGGATGATCAAATACCTGACCCGGGTGAAACTTTAAAGACATAAAGTGTTGTCTAACATACCGGTAGATTTTGTTCACTACCTTCCTGTAGTGTTACAGAACTACTACGCTACAATTTGCGTAACTGCACGCTTTTTTGCCTTTTCTGGTTTACTTAAATTTGAAATAATAAAATATAATCTCCATGGCGCTCACTTTCCTTTACATCGATGATGACAGGGAGGATCATGAAATTTTCTCCATGGCCATTAACGAACTTGATGAACCTGCCAACTTAATTTTTGCAGAGAGCGGCAGCGATGCGCTTAATTTGCTTTCCGCAGGCGTAAACGATGTACCTGACTTTATTTTCCTCGATTTGAATATGCCGCTGATGAACGGCTATGAAACATTGGACGCGCTCGCACAGTTGCCTGCACTCCACGCCACCAACATCATTATTTATTCAGACTATGTCGTTGAAGGTAAAGAATCCCTGGCCGCGTTAGCGGCAAAGCACACGATTAAAAAATTCATAAGCATGGATGCCCTAAAAACGTACCTATCAGGCTTATCGTGCTAAAAAACTGACATTCGACGCACCACTGATTAACTTACCGGTAGCCAAATCGCCTGTATTAATGTATTAATTTAACTGATTTTCCTGGCTTGTTTTTTCAACCAGTTCTGTATTTAGTGACTCCCATTGCATTCCAGGTCATTGCTTTGCTAAGTCCTCCTTTGCGCGCAGGAGCAACACCCCAGCGAATATTATCAATCTCACTGGTACTGTGTGCATCGGGGTTAATAGAGATCATTACGCCTTTGTTGAGCGCATAGGGTATTTGCGATCATCCATGTCGAGTCGCGTTTAACTCTATAATTACATCCTTAGCGGCACAGGCATCGATCACTTTTTTGTAATCGACATGATAAACGGGCCGAATCAGCAGTTGCCTTCGTGTCAAATGCCCGAGGAAAGTAGTATAAGGATTTTCAATGGCCCTGATCAAACTCTTCGTCGCTTTTTGCTAGTCCATTTTTTATTGCTGGTGAATGGATACAATGACCATGTCAAATTGCTTCAATAAACCTTCTTCATAGTCAAGTTCACCGCAGACACAAATATCACACTCGATGCTTTTGAATATTTTAAAAGATTTTTTTCTTTGTTCAGCAGCTAAAATGCTTTTGTCAGTTGGAGCAATCCCATTATCTAAATAAATAATTTCTTCACTTTTCATGCAAAACAAAAATAGTCCAGGCTGAAACGTACTATTATTTAGACAGCTTTGACTGGTCTTAATCCGATTTGTCAGCTTTGGACCTGATGCAAATTTTTTTATGCGCAAACTGCCGCCAAGAGCTTCAAATCGCCCATAAAATGGTTCGAGAAAACTCCAATCCGGTGCACCAAAGTGGACAAATTGAAATTATTTTCGGTTTGTCCATTTTTATTTTCAGCCAAACCCTTGTCCAGACTGCATATTAGCTCAACCGCTTCATTGATTCTTGGGGTTCGATAGCTAAAACCAGTATTGTATTTTGGAACCCAATTTGCGTCCATTCCACCAAGTCAAACTCGATCTAAAAAACTAAATTAATTTAGCTGAAACCCTTTATAGAAAAGAAGTGTACTAAATTCTTCAACATTAAAAATATTAGCCGGTTCGAAAATCCAGAGATGACACCATAATGAATTCGAACCATCAAATTTGAGTATGCAGACCTATCCTAAAATGGGAAAACCGTCTCAAATACTTTTAAGACGGCCTCTTTTTACAATTAATTTCTCCTTCATTTAAACTACCTGCACCTGCACGTTTTCGATGGCTTTTACGATTGATTTATCTTTTACGGGGTCTTCTGCCACAACAGGACCGCGACTACTAAGTTCGCTCCCCTCTTTTTTCGATTTAAAAATCGGCCATAAAAATTGAGCATACCACTCCTCCTGTTTGTAGTGTTTTGTACCAAATGTTTTCGGATACTTTCTTGTAATGATACCTGTTCCAAACATTACGTCCCATATAAAGAACATGTTTCCAAAATTACCTTTGAAGAATCCAACACCATCACCGGATGTATCAGCATGATGCGCCTGGTGTGTTGCAGGTGTAGATATCAATCTTTCCAACACCCACGCAATTGGATGCAACACTTTGTATTTGTAAAAAGGCTTATCCCAGGCAATGCTTGAATGCGCACTTAAGGTAATAGCAGTTTTGATAACTGTTACAAATAACGCTGCATATCCCAACCCTAAATAAACAAGCACTGCAGTAAGATATATCTGCGAAAAGAACACGGTGTAAATAAAATTCTGACGCGATGCCATTGCCATGCCCATGTAAGGTGCGGAATGATGTGTGCGATGAAATCTCCACAGAAACGCAACCTGGTGATGCAGACGGTGATACCAGTACTGTGTAAGATCATCTGCAATGGCAATGATAAATACACTACCCCAAAAGGGAACCCAGGAAAACTCATTTTTAAGTCCCGGCAAAAGCCATGGCAAAGCCTGCAAACTGAAAAACGCAGTAACAGGTACCAGCAATACTTTTGGCGCTACAAAGCAAACAATGTCCACAACTCTTTCTGACTTTGTCCATTTGTTGTCATACAAACCAAGTGCAAATTCTGCAATGCCCAATATAAAAGCGATCACAAGAAATCCCCATGATTGCAGGTTTTTAAAAACAGGTTCAATGAAATGAAAAAAGCGCGGCAGGTCCACTGCATGCGGCGAGTGCGTATTGTGCAGCCATGGTGCTTCTCCTTTTATTTTAAAATAAAAATACACAGCGAGCGCCGGCAGTGTATAGATAAACAGGCTGATAAGCATGTCTCTCGTTCTGTTTTTAGATAGAGCCTTTTGTTGTGCCATGAGTTATTTTTTTATTTCAGTAAATAATGACTAATGAGCCATAGCCCGCCACCAATAATGAGCAGCGGAACAATAGTAAGTGCAAAGCCTACGAGTATTTTTTTTGCAAGAATGTTTGCGTCGGACATGGTTGTTAGTTGAGAGTTGTTAGTTGAAAATTGAAAATGAGCAGCACAGTCAAATAAGTTTCGTTATTTATCTGGTATCTAATTTGAAGAAGCACTCTTCATTTTCAATTTTCAACTTTCCCCGCCTGCCAGATATCGGCGAGCAGGAATTTTCAATTATCTAAGGCCAGTTGCATTTCCATTATTGTGAATTCTGCGTGAGAATACATCTTCCCAATCAATGAATGGATAGATGTTGTACTTCTTCGCGTCGACATCAAAAAGTGCTTGCAGCTCCTTTAACTTCTCAGGATATTTTTTGGAAAGATCAACGCGTTCTGTTGGGTCTTCGTTCAGGTTGTACAATTCCCATACATCTTTGTCATAATCTTTAACAATGGAGTCTCTTGCCTCGCCGGCAAATTTGTTCAGATCCAAAATATCCGGGTGATGCGCCGCTGAAGCTTTCCAGCCATCTTTATACAATGCACGTGATCCGAAGATGTAATAGTATTGTTGTGTGTGTCTTGATGGTGCCTTTGCATTATCAAAAGAATACACCAACGATGTACCTTGTATGGTATCTTGTTTTATTTCTCTTATGTACGCCGGCGCTTTGATACCAACAAACTCAAGTGTTGTAGGTAACAGGTCTGATACTGCGTACGAATGCCCCCTTTATCTTTAATGCCGTTTGGATAATATACAATCAGCGGATTTCTTGTGCCACCTTCAGATTGCGCATCCATTTTCCAGCTCTTGAAAGGCGTGTTTGCAGCTTGGGCCCAACCGAGCGGATAGTTTACCCATGAGTCAGGCGTACCTATTTGTTCAATGCCATTTTCATTTAACTCAAGATATTGTTTTGCAGAAACACCGCCTGAAGCAAATGAAGTATTATGCCCCCTTACCGCGCCGAACTGTGTGCCTTCTTTGCTGGCGCCGTTATCTCCTATCAAAACAAAGATTAAAGTATTGTTCAACTGATTGATCTGTTTAAGGTAATTGATCACCCTTCCTACCTGGTAATCTGTGTAAGTGAGATAGCCCGCATACACTTCAAAAAATCTTGCGTACAATTTTTTCTGCTCAGGCGCAAGTGTGTTCCATGCAGGAATGATCGGATTGCGTTCCGGAAGAACAGCATTGGCAGGAATTACTCCCAGCTTCTTTTGCTTATTAAAAACTTCTTGCCTGAACTCATCCCAACCTTTGTCAAATTTTCCCTTGTACTTATTGCTCCAGGCAGTATCTACCTGGTGCGGCGCATGCGTGGCACCAGGTGCGTAGTACAGAAAGAAAGGTTTGTCTGGTGCTGCCTTCTTTTGTTTTTCTATATAGCTGATCGCTTTATCAGTAAGTTGCTCGCTAAAGTGTCTGCCATCTGGCTTTATGTGACTATTGTCTTCAACGAGATTAGTTTTATAGTTATCATCTTCAGAACCGAGAAATCCGAAATAATGCTCAAAGCCTTTACCTGATGGCCAGTGATCAAAGGGCCCTGCGTCTGTAGCTTCTTCATCCGGTGTTAATCCATATTTGCCTACGGCAAAAGTGTTGTAACCATTGTCCCTTAAGATTTCCGCAATAGTGCCATCTTTCGAAGGAATGCGACCATCATATCCCGGAAAGCCCGCTGATAATACAGTATGTGAAAAACCTCCTTCGTGTACAGAGTGATGATTGCGACCGGTCAACACGGCCGCTCTTGTAGGTGCGCATATAGCGGCAGTGTGAAAATTCGTATATCGTAATCCGTTAGCCGCCAAACTATCAAACGTCGGTGTATTGATAACTCCACCAAATGTACCGGATGCACCGAAGCCAACATCATCCAGTACGATCCAGATTACGTTTGGTGCACCCTGTGGAGCTTTCACAGGATGGGGCCACCATTCTTTTGATTCAGCCAGTGTTTTACCAACAACACCCTGGTAAGTCTGCACCGGTTGTTGTGATTGCGCTGCGCCGGCAAAAGCTATTAGCGATGCCAGTAATAGCAAAAGATAAATTTTGTTTGTTCTAAGTTTCATGTATTTAGTTTGTGTGACGTTTATGAAGTTTGTTAGTTTCCTTCCCAGCCCGGGTTTTGTTTCAAGTTTGGATTGGTCTGAATTTCCACCAGCGGAATTGGATACAAAGTATCTTTTGCTTCAATGCCCGCTTTTTTGGCTGCAATAACCTTTAATGCATCAACGAGATAAGGTTGACCGCTTTGAGGATTTACGCCACGCCTCACCAGGTCAAACCAACGCTGACCTTCCTGTATAAACTCTTTTCTTCTTTCAAGGAAAATTACATCACGAAACTCGGCCTGGCTGAGTCCCGGAGCTACATCATGCGGCACACCTGCATATGCGCGGGTACGCACAAGATTGATCGCTTTGTAAGCATCAGTAGTCGGTCCCCCGTTCAGTTCATTCAACACCTCCGCATACAGCAAAAGAATGTCTGCATAACGGATCACGGGGAAGTTCACTCCACTTGGGTTTTGAGGCGCCAATGGTGTTAAGCCGTAGTCAACAAACTTGTTTAAGTATGGAGTGTAAGCGTTGTTAAAAACAACATTCGCTCCGGTAGATGCATTGTAAACAGTTGTGTAAAAACTAACGCCTTTGCGCGTGTCAGCGTCTTCAAATATTTTCACTACGCTGCTGTCAGAAATACAGTCGATCGGGAACACACCAGTATTAAAAGATGTAAAGCTGCTGCTTAAGTACTGCGTGGTATTGGCAGCACCAAGCCCTGTTGCGAACTGTGCTGAGAAGATATGTTCTGCACCATTCTTGGTTCCCTTTTGAAAAGCGTCTTTATAATTCGCAAACAATGCATAATTATAAACACCTGTTGCGCCGGTGAAAGTTCCAGCGTTCAATACTTTCTGCAATTCAGTTAATGCATTTGGCCAGTCCTTACGGGCAACGTATACTTTTGCCAACAAGGCATGCGCAGCGCCGCTTGTGGCTCTTCCAACATTTGCAGCAGAATAAGTAGCCGGCAAATTTGTAGCTTCTGTAAGATCACTGATGATCTGTGCATATACTTCATCTTTAGAAGCGCGACTTGCATGTACAAGGTCATTCACTCCGGTAGTTGTTGCATCATGCAGTACCAACGGCACTCCGCCAAAGAGGCGCACGAGATTGAAGTAGAACAATCCTCTTAAAAACTTCGCTTCTCTGATGAGACGAGGTTTTAATGACGTATCACTAAACTGCCCGATAGAAATATTGGCAATATTGTCAATCGCCACATTTGCTTTACTGATACCATAGTAATGCTGTTGCCAGTTCTTTTGAATGCGGCTGTTGGCAGAAACATAAGTGGCTGTACCAAGTGCCCTTACATCCGGATTCGTGTTGCTCGGACTGAAATTCTGATTGTCGCTGTTGTTATCGGTAAGCAAATTCAACTGGCGACCATACATTGGGAAGTCTCCCGCGGGATCGCTGTTTAAAGCGTAGTAAATTGCGGTTACAGCCGTTGTCGCGTCAGACGAAGTTTTATAAAACTGCGATGCCACGATAACACTTGAGGGATTTTCAGTCAGCTTGTTGCATGACATCAAAATGATTGTCGCTGCAAAAGATAGTTTTGTATAAAGCGTAATTCTTTTCATTGCATTATTC
>Ga0318567_10000188_pt1 | contig 28339 bp, 20 predicted proteins | sample GRESIP088b5f20_FD_203691 | JGI IMG/M metagenome (GOLD analysis project Ga0318567, IMG submission 203691) | Tropical soil microbial communities from Luquillo Experimental Forest, Puerto Rico - GRE.SIPMG.088b5f20 | ecosystem: Environmental > Terrestrial > Soil > Tropical forest > Bulk soil...
GAGCAAGCGCAGATTAAATGATGGCATTCTCGTGACAATTATCTGCCTGCTTTCACCGGTGATCTGTTTCTTTTTAAGTAAATACTCTGCAAGTATGTTCGGCGGCTATCAAATAGGCATCGAATTACTTATTATCAATGGATTGTTAACTTATCTCGGCTTGTTAACGATTTCTAAAAAATAGGCCTTCTATTTGATATAACTCAATATTATAGCTTATTTAAGAGCAAATAAGCCCGATTTGTATAACTACTCGAATCTGGTTGAGTTATATTTGCAAAAAATTAAAGCTATGAGTTGTGTGTTATAAGTAGTGAGTTTTTTGCCCGAACGGCAAAGAGCCTGCGAAAACTCAAAACTCATAACTCAAAACTCATTACTCCAATGGAATTGATTTCTTCATTAGTAGAAGCATATGCTGATAAATTTACCTCGCCGGAAGACGACGTCACGCTCGGTATATCTGCGGCTACACAAATGCACAATCATGCCCATATGATGAGCGGCCATGTGCAGGGAAAATTTCTTGAATTGATTAGCCGTCTGGTTGCACCCAAATACATTCTCGAAATAGGAACATTCACGGGTTACAGTGCTGTTTGCCTTGCAAAAGGGCTACAACAGGATGGTATTTTACACACATTGGAACTTAGAGAAGAAGACGCTGCTACGGCGCAAAAATATTTTACAGAAGCGGGCGCTTCAAATATTCAGTTGCATATTGGAGATGCAATGGAAATAATGCCAACGTTTACTGAAACATTTGACCTGGTTTTCATCGACGCTGATAAGACGGGCTACCTTGATTATTACAAAATGGTATTGCCCAAAGTGCGAAAAGGCGGATTGATTATTGCAGATAATGTATTGTTTCACGGGCAGGTTTTTGAAGAGCCGCTAAAGGGGAAAAATGCGAAAGCCATTCAGGCTTTTAATGAATATGTGCAACAGGATGCATCTGTAGAGCAGGTATTGCTTACGATAAGGGATGGCCTGTTGTTTATTGTAAAAAAATAACGATTTGAAATTTGGCGCACGAGCGAATCACATTCGACCTGAGGCACCAAAAACAAGGTTTAAATCGTTATAAGATTGGTGGGTCAAAGTATCTTTTTGTTTGGCCGACCGGTATAAAAAATATTAAAGAATGCAGTTGAAGAGGTTAACAGTTTTATTTGCAGTGCTTTTTTGTATGCACTATGCGCATGCGCAAAAGCCTGACGTAATTATCCAATACATTAACGCCTATAAGGACATCGCGATTAGTGAAGAACAACGTACCGGAGTGCCCGCTGCGATCAAGTTGGCGCAGGGCATACATGAAACGCAGGCTGGTACAAGCGACCTTGTGATAAAATCAAATAATCACTTTGGTATTAAATGTAAAAACACCTGGCAGGGTGACAAAGTGTATCACGATGATGATGCAAGAGGTGAGTGTTTTAGAAGCTACAGTTCTCCCGCAGATTCATACAAAGATCACTCTGATTTTTTGAAAGCCAGTCCGCGTTACGCGTTCCTGTTTCAGCTTGATCCTACTGATTACAAAGCGTGGGCCTATGGATTGAAAAAAGCTGGTTACGCCACTAACATTCGTTATTCCCAAATATTGATCAATCTTATCGAGACCTACAACCTTGAAGAGTATACGTTGATCGCATTGGGCAAAGCAAAACCAACAGACAATGCAATTGCTTCAAATACTACTGAAAACAAACCTGCAAATGTTCCGGTTGCAACAATGGACCAGCCGGTAAATAAAGCGCAACCAGTAACTGCGGCAGCGCTGCCGGCCCCTAATTATCCTGATGGCGAATTCAAAATAAACAACACACGGGTTACTTACGTTAAGCAGGGAACTTCATTGCTGGCTCTTGCAGAATATTATCATTTATCGTTGAGACGTTTACTTGAGTTTAATGACATGGAAGAAGGTGATGGTGATATATTGTCGGAAGATCAACTCATTTTTCTGCAACGTAAAAGAAAAATAAGCGATAACGAATTTCACGTAGTGCAAATGGGCGAGGACCTATACGACATAGCACAGAAAGAAGGAGTACGTTATGAAAGTTTATTTGAACTCAACTTACTCACAGAAGATATGGATCCGGCAGTGGGTGAAAAGATCAGTTTGCAAAAAAAGCTTAGTGCACGTCCAGCGCTCTTAACAGAAAAGTCCAGCGTTGTTATAAATGCTGCAAGTAATAACGCATCTTTGCAGCAGCCCCAACAATCGGCCACCAGGCATATTGTTCAGACAAAGGAAACATTGTACAGCATTTCAAAAAAGTACGGTGTGGATGTAGAGCAGATCAAAACCTGGAACAATTTACAGGACATGAGTTTGAAGGTAGGGCAGGAGTTGGTTATTTACAGATAGGGCGAATTGCATTCGCCACATGCACGTTTGACAATTCACGATTAACATAAAACACATGGCTAACACGAACGTAAACGGTAAGTTTTTTAAACCTTATTTATCGGATAGTGAAATTCAGGCTGCAATTGCGAGAATGGCTGACGGAATCAACGCTGAGTATAGGGATAAACGTCCTTTGTTTATTGCCATATTGAATGGCTCGTTTATGTTTGCTTCCGATCTTTTCAAAAAAGTGGAAATAGATGCTGAAATTTGTTTTATTAAACTCGCTTCATACAAAGGCACCAAATCAACGGGGCACGTTATAACCGCGATTGGCCTCGATATGGACCTTTATAATCGCCACGTAGTGATCGTCGAAGATATCGTTGACACCGGCAAAACACTAAATGAATTTTTGCCACAATTGACCCACCAGCAACCGGCTTCGCTTAAAATAGCCGCACTGCTTCACAAACCCGAGGCTACCGTGTTTCCAATTCCCATAGATTATCTTGGTTTTTCCATTCCTAACAAATTTGTAGTAGGCTACGGCCTTGATTATGATGGACTTGGAAGAAATCTTCCAGAAATTTTGCAATTGGCGGAAGGGTAGTTGAAAATTAAAAGTTGAAAATGAGGACCACTAAGCGATTTAGCATTAACCCATTTTCAATTTTCAATTGACAACTTTCAATTGACAAAACCTGATTTCTATCATGCACCTCAGCTCAATATATTTCCCTATTTTTCGTTAAAGCACTGGTTTATTGGCAAGAACCTGAGTAAATTGCAAGGAAAGCTAACTGTTTGCGCTCTGGTTATTTGCGAGGAATGAGAATTCTTAAAAAATCATTATAACCCGTTGAAATCAACTGCTTGCATATTATTATTGCTGATCAGTTTTCACACCAAACTTTTCTCTCAATATTATTTACGAGGCGAAATAATAGATGAGTCGGGGAAACCACTTTCCAATGTAAAAATGTTGTTGCAGTCAACCGGGTACGTTTATTACTCCGGTAGTTCCGGCTCGTTTGGTATCATGTCAAACGTTGCCAATGATTCCATCACCCTGTCTCTTGACGGCTTTCGATCAACAGGTGCGAGACTGGACCCTAAAAAATATCTCTCCATAACGATGAAAATGCTGAGGGCAGCTGGTAATACGGTAAAGCCGCGACTTGCATCTGTAACGAAAGATTTGAAGATGGACGAAAAGCTTCGCTGGACGTTTGCCGGTGAAACTTATAGTACTCTTCTCGAAAATGACTTTGTTCCTGCTTCACGCTTTCCAGAAACGGGTTTTGCAATGAATATTGACAAAGCAGCGTACAGCAATGTGCGCCGTTTTTTGAACATGCAAAGTACCGTTCCGCCCGATGCCGTGCGCATGGAAGAGATGCTGAATTACTTCAACTTTAACTATAAAGAACCAGAAAAGGGAAAAGATTTTGACTTTGAATCGCGATTGAGCAGTTGCCCATGGAACAAAGAAAACGAGTTGCTGTTCTTGAAAGTTTGCGCCCGCAAAACAGATCCCGATAAAGTACCTCCAAGTAATCTCGTATTTCTTATTGATGTTTCGGGTTCGATGGATATGCCTAACCGGTTGCCTTTGCTGCAATCGGCATTTAAATTAATGGTAGATAACCTGCGAGAAAAAGATACCATTTCCATTGTTGTATACGGCGGAACAGTGGGTGTGTGGCTACCGCCAACATCGGGCGGAGAAAAAGCCAAAATAAGACAATCAATCGAGGAGCTGACGGCTGGCGGCGAAACGCCCGGTGAGTCGGGTATACAACAAGCATACAAACTGGCAAAAAACAAATTCATTAAGAACGGTAACAACCGTGTTATTCTTGCTACTGATGGTGATTTCAACGTAGGACAAAAGAATGATGAAGAGTTGGAAAAAATAATCTCCAATTATCGCAACTCCGGGATTTATCTGACTTGTTTGGGAGTGGGGATGGGGAACTATAAAGATTCAAAACTGGAGGTATTGGCAAAAAAAGGCAACGGAAATTTCGCTTACCTCGATAATGAACGCGAAGCAGAAAAGGTGCTGGTAAAAGAACTAATGCAAACCCTGTATGCAGTCGCTGATGATGCCAATTTGAAAATTATTTTCAATCCGGAAATGGTTAGTGAATATAGATTGATTGGATTTGATAATAAAGTAAACGCTGTAATAGATTCCAGCAGTGAATTGGAAGGCGGTGAAGTGGGCAGCGGTCACACATTGATGGCCATGTTTGAAATAAAACCAACTGTCATCAACAAAAACCATATTACCGATTCTGTGGCATCAAATCGACTCTCGACAGTTGTTCTTGACTATAAAAAGCCCCGCGACAGCACTCAACTAAAGCTGTCATATGACTGCCCATTGTTGTACACAAAATTTGACAAGTTAGATTCCTGTTATCGCTTCGCGTCTTCAGTAGTAATGTTTGGTTCCATATTGCGCGAGTCAAAATTTGTAAAAGCAGTTGGCTGGAACGATATAAGCATGCTGGCAGCATCATCCTACGATCCTAAAGATGTGGTGCAAAGAGAATTTCTTACGCTCATTGAAAAAGCCAAAAAGATCTACGGGAAAAGAAAAAGGGATAGGCAGAACCAGGATTAGGGTCAAGTGAAAAATAAAAAGTCAAAAAGTACGGCGACACCAGTTTCGTATAAGCATGATTACACCTAAACGTTTTTGACTTTTGAATTTTTACTTTTGACTTATCTTATTTTCGCAGAAATGAAAGCCCATGTTCAACTTTAGAACGTCTCTATTTCTTTCATTCGTACTCTTGTTAATCAGTTATAACGGTATTTGCCAAACCAATAAAGTTGCTGATCTTGAAAAGCAAGCTGTGAAACAGTATTCAGCACTTTTATCGCAACAGGAGAATAATTCCGATTCCGTAGAAGTTTATTCTGAGAGGTTTTCAAAGAACTTTCAAAAAAATATTCGCAACAATCCTGCAACGATGGATTACAATTTCAAAGCACTTAAGGATAGTAACTTTTGTTCTATACAAACATCGCGGGATGGCAATTTTCGTGTATATAGTTGGGATACATGGACGGACGGAACAATGCATTTCTTCAAGACGATTTTTCAGTATAGATACAATGGACAAGTATTTACAAAGATTCCTGTGAGTGAAGAAGGTGATCCGGGTAGCATTGGTGTTCAGGTTTTTACAGTAAATTTAAAAGGCAAGACAATTTATCTAAACGTTACGGACGCGATAGGTTCTTCCAAAGACGTGGCCCAATCTATCAGAGCTTACTCTATTGAGAATGGTAAACTGGTTGATACTGTAAAGGTGTTTAAGACTAAAACGAAAACATTAAACGCGATTGATGTGGAGTATGATTTTTTCAGTGTAGTTGATAGACCTGAGCGTCCTGTACGATTGATCACATACGATGAAAATAAACAAATGATTTACATCCCAGTCGTAAATGATAAAAGTGCTGTAACGAAAAGAAGATTGTGCTACCAGCTAAAAGGCGATTACTTTGAATATATAGGTGTAGATAAATAAGAAATATGAATCCTCCTCCTAACATACAACTCATTCACGGAGAAATTGCAGATTACTATTTGGACAATGATGGTATACTGTATTCTTATTCAAAAAGCATTTTGAGAACGGTTGATAACATCGCAGGTAATGTTGCATTGGTAAAACAAATAACGGAAAACAAGAAGGTGCCGTTGTTGATCTATTTGAAAAATTCTCCTGTTCCTGATAAAGCCACGAGAAAATTTTCCACGGAGCAATTGCCAAATATTTACAGCGCCATGGCGATGGTTTCAAAACCGGGGCTGGCACAGTTTATCATGAAAATATTGTTCAAGCTGAAGCCACCGCCGATTCCTATGAAATCATTCACAGATGATGAGGAAGCGAGGATGTGGTTGTTGCAGTTTGTGACGCCGTAGAGACGCATGATAATGCGTCTCAAACTCCGCGATGTTTGCACAGCCTCCGATGTTTGTATACCTGCGCATAATTATGCATCCAAACGAAAAACCCCGATTGTCACTGACAATCGGGGTTTTTTACGGAGACGGATTATCATCCGTCTCTACGAAAACATTTCTCTTACTTTATCAAAAAAGCTCTTTTCATCTTTACCTGGTTTAGGTTCGAAGTTGGATGACTTGTGCAGTTTTTCCATCATTGCTTTTTCCTCTGCATTCACATGCTGTGGTGTCCAAACGTTCACGTGGATCAGTTGATCACCTTTTTCATATGAATTAACCGCAGGGAAACCTTTTCCTTTCAGGCGGAAAATTTTACCGCTTTGAGTGCCCGCGGGAATTTTAATTTTTGCACGGCCATCGATCGTTGGCACTTCTACATTCGTTCCGAAAACGGCATCAGGGATGGAAATGTACAAGTCAAACGCAACATTTAAACCATCACGTTGCAGTTCCGGGTGTTTTTCTTCCTCGATCAAAACGATCAAATCACCAGGAGCACCACCGCGTTCGCCTGCATTACCTTTGCCGCCAACGCTCAATTGCATGCCTTCCTGTACACCAGCCGGAATATCGATTGTTACCGTTTCTTCACCATATACACGGCCTTCACCTTTACAGCCACCGCATTTCGCAGTGATCGTGGTTCCTTCTCCGTTACAGGTAGGACAAGTCGTTACGGTTTGCATCTGACCAAGGAAAGTGCTTGTTACTTTGCGCACCTGGCCGCTTCCGCCGCAGGTTGAACAGGTTTGCACACTGCCTTTGTCCTTCGCTCCGCTGCCGCCGCAAGTGGTGCAGGAAACGTATTTTTTTACCTTAATACTTTTGGTAACACCTTTGGCGATCTCTTCGTAGTTCAATTTCAGTTTCACGCGAAGGTTGCTTCCGCGAACACCACGTGATCTTCCACCACCGCCTCTGCGGCCGCCACCGCCGCCAAAGAAGCTACCGAAAATATCATCGCCAAATACATCACCGAACTGGCTGAATATATCGTCCATGTTCATGCCATGGCCGCCATTAAAACCACCTCTGCCGTTACCACTCACACCTGCGTGTCCGTAACGGTCGTATTGGGCTTTTTTGTTCTCGTCGCTTAATATTTCGTAAGCTTCTGCTGCTTCTTTGAATTTGTCTTCCGCGGCTTTGTCTCCAGGGTTACGGTCGGGGTGAAATTGCATAGCCACCTTGCGGTAGGCCTTTTTAATTTCGTCTGCCGAGGCTCCTTTCTGCACACCGAGTATTTCGTAAAAATCTCTTTTCATGCCTCAAGTAAATAATTGAGTGATATAACTGAATGTTTGAATTTGGTTTATTTTCCTACTACTACCTGCGCGTGACGAATGATTTTATCACCCAGGTAATATCCTTTCGTTACTTCGTCCAATACCTTTCCTGCAAGTTCAGCAGTAGGCGCCGGAATTTCGGTAATCGCTTCGTGAAGGTCCGGATTGAATTCTTCGCCTTTGGATACCATCGGTTTCAAACCTTTCGCCTGCAATGCGTTTCTTAGTTTGTTGAAAACCAGCGTTACACCTTCTTTTACATTGGTATCGTCAGATGCATCTACCTGTTTCTGGGCACGATCACAATCATCGAGTACAGTCAGCAAAGATGTCATGATATCTTTACCTGCCGTTTGGATCAACTCCATGCGCTCTTTAGCTGTTCTCCTTTTATAGTTGTCAAACTCAGCCGCCTGGCGAATGTATTTGTCTTTCATATCTGCCAGATCCTGCTCCAGTTTTTCAGTAAAGCTCATATCTGCCATCGCATCATTTAAGTGTGTGTTGCCCGGAACATCAGAATCGGAATTGATATCCATTCCAGAATTATTTTCCTGCTCATTTTTGACATTCTTAATGTCTTCTGCTGAAGTTTTTACATCTTTTTCTTCCATATTCTTACAAGTTGACAGTGAACATAGGGTTGACAAGAATGTTGCCAACCTGTTTTTTGGGACAAATTGTCCTGAAAACGGCTGCAAAATTAAATCAAATCAGTGGCTTAAATAAGCAATTTGGAATGTATTTGAATCATTTGTTTGCTTAAACAGATTTTTTAACAAAAAATGATCTCAAAACGAGTATAAAACGTACAAATGGTGCTCTATTCTATGTACTATCATTTGTTAATCAACAGGTTGTTGACTAATGAAAAGTGATGAGGGAAAGAAACGATAACCTGCCAAAATCTCATCAAAAATCCCATGCAACCAATGAATTTGCTTGTGTTACTGCTATCGCTGTCTCTACTTTGCTGCAAGAAAAGTGATAATGCAGAAAAGCCGCCTGCTGAAAATTTACCAACTGTACAACTGAGCGACGTTACTCAGCAACGAAAAACAACTGATGTGGCCGTTCGTTTTTACGTAAGTGTATGGTCCAGTTTTACAAAGCCCATTACAATCACCTATGCTACCCAGGAAGGAACTGCCAAGCAAGGAACAGACTTTGTGGCGACGAACGGCACACTCACTATTCAGCCGGGTTCCACTCAGGGATATGTAGATGTGACGGTGAAGGGAGACAGCCTGCGGCAAAATGATCTTCAGTTTTACGTACAGTTCAGCAATGCACAAAATGCTTTGTTGGGCGGCACAAAAGCTACTGCGACAATTTTGAATGGAGATAATAATTACCTGCCCACAAGCAATGATGGCTATGTGGCGGCTACCAGCTATACCGGGTATTCCTTAGCCTGGAGTGATGAATTCAATGGCTCCGCTTTGGACACAAAAGTTTGGAACACGGAACAAGGCAACAATAACGGCTGGGGAAATCATGAGCTGGAATATTATACCGGAAGGCCGCAAAATGTTTTTTTGTCCAGCGGAAACCTGATCATCGAAGCAAGAAAAGAAAGCTACCAGGGTTTCAATTACACATCTGCCCGCTTGACCACACAGAGCAAAAAAACATTTACATTCGGACGCATGGATATTCGCGCAAAGCTTCCAGTGCTGAAGGGCATGTGGCCTGCGATCTGGGCGCTTGGCAGCAATATTACTACTGTGAACTGGCCGGAATGTGGTGAGATTGATATCATGGAGCTCGTGGGGCAAACGCCGGGTACAGTGTATGGAACTGGGCATTGGAAAAATTCAACAGGAGGGCATTCTTACAAAGGCGGCCAAACAGCACTAAGCAGCGGCGATTTTTCGCAAAACTTTCATGTGTTCAGCATTTTGTGGGAGCAGGATAGTATTCAATGGCTGATGGACGACAAGCCTTACTATAAAGCAACAAAAAGCATCGTAGACGGCATTTATCCTTTCAACAATCCATTCTTTTTCCTGCTAAATGTGGCTGTGGGCGGCGACTGGCCGGGCAATCCTGACGGCACTACGCAGTTTCCACAGAGAATGTTTGTGGATTATGTGAGGGTTTACCAGAAGAACTAGAGGCAGAATGTGGTAATTAGAGAATTTGAAAATTTGAAAATTCTTCCAGTGCGGCATGCGTAAGTATAGAATGGAATTAATTGTGTGTTAATCAAAAAATCGACGTAGCTCGAATTGTTCTCGAAGTCGCGCCGGTCATTTTCAAATTTTCAAATTCTCTAATTACCACATTCGGCCTACCTTTGCCCGCTATGACAAAGTTGTTTTTAAAGAAAAAGATCAGCCGCAGGATTGAAAGTGGTCACCCGTGGATATTTGCTAATGAGGTAAATAAAATTGAAGGTGAAGTAAATGGTGGTGACATTGTGGAAGTGCTTACGCACGAGGGAAAATTTGTGGGCCGTGGTTATATCAACCCAAAGTCACAGATCATTGTGCGACTACTGACTCGCGACAAGAAAGAAGAGATCAACGAAGATTTTTTCTACAACCGCTTGTTGCAGGCATGGCAGTATAAAAAGCAAATGGGGTATGAAGAAAACTGCCGTTTGATTTTTGGAGAAGCCGATTTTATTCCTGCATTGATCATCGATAAATTCAACGATTATTTTGTGTTGCAAACTTTGGCGCTCGGTATTGATGTTTGGAAACCCGCCATTGTGAAGGCTTTGGAAAAAATTTTCAAACCCAAAGGAATTTACGAACGCAACGATGTGCCTGTTCGCGAACTTGAGGGATTACCACAACATAAAGGATTTTTGTCTGCACCATTTGATACAAAGATCGTCATCAATGAAAACGGGTTGAAGTTTCATGTAGATGTTGAGAATGGACAAAAGACAGGTTACTTCCTGGATCAGCAAGACAACCGCCGTGCCATCCAGCACATTGTAGATGGTGCTGATGTTTTGGGTGCATTCACTTACACCGGAACGTTTGAAATACATGCTGCGCAGTATGGTGCGAAATCTGTTTTAGGATTGGATATTTCTGCGAATGCAGTTGATCAGGCAAATGAAAATGCGAGATTAAATGGACTCGATAATATTGTTCATTTCGAGGCGATGAATGCGTTTGATGTATTGAAGCAATGGGGAAAAGATGGTAGACAATATGATGTTGTAATGCTTGACCCGCCTGCATTTACAAAGAGCCGTGAAAACATTCAGAAAGCGATCACCGGTTATAAAGAAATCAATTTAAGAGGAATGAAGCTTGTAAAACCAGGCGGCTTCCTCGTAACTTCTTCTTGTACAAATTTGGTTCAGCCGGATCTGTTTTTGGAGATCATCGGCATGGCAGCAAAAGATGCAAGACGCACATTAAGACAAGTTACTTACAATGCGCAAAGCGCCGATCACCCGATCATTTGGGGATTGGAGAATACGCATTATTTGAAGTTTTTGATAGTGCAGGTTCTGTAAGGCAATTAAGAATTAGGAATTAAGAATTAAGAATGCATTATGGGTGCAGTCTTCGAGAATAATTTTGAATCCCCGTAGAGACGCGTTGAACGCGTCTCTCTTCTTTTCGGCGATTATATCCCTCTGAACGCGTCTCTTTTCGTTCAGGCATATTACAGCAAATTAAAAACCACAGCCGCCAACACCGCACCAATCACCGGTCCTACGATCGGCACCCATGCATAACTCCAATCCGATGTACCTTTTCCCTTTATTGGAACGATAGCATGAATAATTCGCGGCCCGAGATCACGAGCGGGATTGATGGCGTAGCCCGTTGTTCCACCTAATGAAAGCCCAATTGCAAACACCAATAAGGCAACAGGCAAAGGACCTAACGCAGCAAGGCCCGCGACATTTTTATCTGTACCAAAAAATAATATCACGAAGAACAACACAAAAGTGCCGACGATTTCGCTGAGTATGTTGGCCGGATAATTCAATATTGCCGGGCCGGTTGCAAACACTGCAAGCTGTCCGCCGGGATTGTCAGCAGAAGCATCGAAATGTGGTCTGTACATTATCCAAACGATGAGCGCTCCGCACATCGCACCTAATATTTGTGCAGCGATATAGCTGAATACATTTGCCCAGGCAAACTTTCCAGCAACCGCCAGTGAAAGAGTAACGGCAGGATTTAAATGAGCGCCACTTGGTTGGGCAACAATCACACCGCAAAAAACAGCAAGCGCCCATGCGGCTGTAATAACGATCCAGCCTGAGTTTTGGCCCTTCGTTTTATTTAATACTACGTTTGCAACAACGCCATCGCCAAGTAGTACGAGTGTTGTTGTGCCAAGAAATTCTGATACAAATGGAGACATGAGGTTAATGATGAATGATGAATGATGAATTTGGTGCAACTATGATTATGATGTATGAACTATGAACTATGAAATATGTACTCCATCACAATGCTTGTTCCGTCTACAGTAGTTCATAATTCATAGTTCATAGTTCATACGTCGGATCGATCCAATTGCGTGAACGTTCCACTGCTTTCTTCCAGTAACTGAGCAATTCTTTTGTTTGATGACTATCGAGTTGCGGTTCAAATTTTACATCAACTGCCCATTGTTTTTTTATCTCTTCGATGTTTTTCCAATAGCCGACAGCCAGACCGGCGAGGTAAGCTGCGCCGAGCGCCGTCGTCTCTAAAATTTTCGGACGGATAACTGTGCTGCCGAATAAGTTTGCCTGGAATTGCATCAACATATTGTTTGCCACCGCTCCGCCATCGACTCTTAATTCAAGAGACTTTTTACCACTGTCAGATTCCATTGCGGCCAGCAGATCATGCACCTGAAACGCAATGCCCTCCAGCGCTGCACGTGCTATATGGGCAGAGGTTGTTCCTCTCGTAATGCCGAATATCGCGCCCCTCGCATATTGGTCCCAGTAAGGTGCGCCCATTCCCGCCAGCGCCGGAACGAAATATACACCGCCGTTATCTTCTACAGAGGCAGCGAGTTTCTCACTTTCTGATGATGTATGCAGAATGCCAAGCCCATCACGCAACCATTGAATAGCTGCACCGCCAATGAACACGCTGCCTTCCAAAGCATAAGTCGTTTTGCCATTAATCTTCCACGCAACAGTTGTAAGCAAGTTGTTTTTTGATTGCACTGGTTTGTTGCCGGTGTTCATCAACATAAAGCAACCGGTACCATAAGTATTTTTCGCCATGCCTGGTGCATCACACATTTGTCCAAACAATGCAGCCTGCTGGTCTCCGGCGATTCCTGCAATTGGAATTTTCGTGGCGAATAATGTGGTTGCTGTTTCTCCATATACTTCACTGCTTTCTCTTACATCCGGTAAAACGCTTTTGGGAATATTAAGTAGTTGCAATAATTCATCATCCCATTGCAGTGTGTGAATATTAAACAACATGGTTCTGCTCGCATTGGTAACGTCTGTGATGTGCATTTTACCACGCGTAAATTTCCACACGAGCCATGTATCAATAGTGCCGAAACAAAGTTTTCCCTTTTCCGCTTTCTCTCTTGCACCTGCTACGTTATCGAGTATCCATTTTAGTTTGGTGGCAGAAAAATAAGCGTCAATCACCAGGCCCGTTTTTTCTTGTATCTTATCTGCATAACCTTGTTCTCTCAGTTGATCGCAATATTTTGCCGTACGCCTGTCCTGCCACACAATGGCGTTGTACACCGGAGCGCCGGTCTCTCTATCCCATACAACCGTTGTTTCACGCTGGTTGGTAATGCCGATTGCGGCGATTTCTTTTCCGGTGAGATCAGCTTTGGCAACAGCTTCTGCAGCAACGGAAGATTGTGTTGACCATATTTCCAAAGGATCGTGTTCCACCCAGCCGGGCCTGGGGAAAATCTGCTCAAAGGGTTTCTGGGCAAGCGATACCACTTCACCATTGTGATTAAAAATTATCGCTCTCGAACTTGTTGTACCCTGATCAAGGGCAAGGATAAATTTTTCAGATGACATAGAAACTGTTTTTATGAGCAATCATTTTTTTGAATTTCGACTGATGATCAACACCATTCGTGAATGCAATGCAAAGGGCAAATTCAATTCGCCCCTACGGGTTCAAAACATATCCTTTCGCCAATTCAATAAAACCATCAATTTGTTGCTGTACCCAATTCTCATCATTGCCCAATTCTTTCGCAATAATTTGCGCAACAAAAGGCGCTGCTTTCATCGCTTCATGCGCATCTAAAAATAATAATCTGCAACGTCGTGCGAGCACATCATCAACTGTTCTTGCAAATTCTTTTCGCACGGCCCAAACAACTTCTGCATTTGTGAAATCATATTTCGCGGAAATCTTTTGTTTAAGTTCGGGATTTTCATCCATCAGCTGCTGAACATTTTCAATATCTGATCCATAAACGTACAAATGATCATGCATGTTTACATGCTCTTTGTAACCGTGTATTTTTAGCGTTTTCGTTACACATGTTTTGTAGGCAAGATGAACCTGTGCAATTGCTCTGTCGACCACGTCCTGGGCCATTCTGCGATAGGTGGTCCACTTGCCGCCGGTGATGGTAACGAGATTGCTTTTCGAAACAATGATCTTATGATTACGTGAAATTTCTTTCGTGCTTTTGCCTTCTGTTTGTGGCGCCGCGAGCGGGCGCAAGCCTGCATATACGGACAAAACATCTGCACGGGTAGGCCTGCGTGTGAGATAATTCGCAGCAGTGTTCAGGATGAAATTTATTTCCTGCTCGAGTGCGTGGGGCTCTAATTCGATGTGATCGCGAACGGTGTCAGTTGTTCCCATAACAAGTTTGTCGTGCCATGGAACAGCAAACAACACACGGCCATCGCTGGTTTTAGGAATCATCAATGCATGTTCGCTATCGAGGAAAGAACGATCCATTACCAAATGAATGCCCTGACTTGGCTTGACTAGTTTCCTTTTTTCGGGTTTGTCCATCAACATCAAATCATCAACAAAAACGCCAGTGGCATTTATCACCACTTTTCCTTTTACTGAGTATTCAATATTAGTTTCCTGATCTTTTATTTTGGCGCCGCAAATTTTTCCATTTTGTTTTTGCAAATTAATTACCCGCATATAGTTCAAAACGCAGGCACCTTGTTCGATTGCTGTTTGCGCAAGATTAACCGCCAAACGTGCATCATCAAATTGTCCGTCCTGGTAAATAACACCGCCTCTCAATCCTTGCTGACGAATCGTTGGTAAATATTCTATCGTTTTTTTCTTGCCAATAAATTTAGATCTGCCTAGACTTAACTTGCCTGCAAGTATGTCGTAAAATTTCAAACCAACTGTATACAGGATGTTATCGAAGAAGGTATAATTAGGAATAACGAACGATTGATTTTTGGTCAGATGCGGAGCGTTCTTTAAAAGCAATCCTCTCTCATAGCAAGCTTCTCTTACTAATTCTAAATCGCCTTGCGCCATATATCGAACACCTCCATGTACCAATTTTGTGCTGCGGCTGGATGTGCCTTTTGCGAAATCTGACTGCTCAAATAAAATGGTGGAATATCCCCTGGAAGCTGCGTCCACGGCGGCTCCCAACCCGGTTGCACCACCGCCGACTATTATAAAATCCCAGGTCTTATCTTCTTTCAATTGGTCTAAAAGGGAGGTCCTATTCATGAGGTTGGTTGTGTTTGTAAGATAGCATTTTTTTTAACCGCAAAGGGCTAAGGATACGCAAAGGAAACGAAGAGTTACTAAAGTGCTAATGAAAGTGCAAGGGGAAAAAGGCAATTCTTCGTTCCACTTTTTACGGCAGTCTTTCGGCGCCTTAGTTGTATTCATGAATAGACGAGAAATGAAAATAATAAACTACCCTTCATTTCCTTTGCACGTCCTTAGTGTTCTCTGCGGTTAAAAAAATCTGTGTATTAATTTTTTCTGAAAAAAGAAATTTTCAGCACGGTGTTCAAACAAAAGAAATATTTTGGCGCGAGAAAAAACAAATGACATCCCATGAATGTTTTATGGGACCAATAGTTTTCGCCTTTCGAACTGCAACCTTTGGAAAATATTTTTTATAATAAAAACAACAACGATGGCACACGTATCAATCTATTTGAACTTCGCTGGTAATGCTGAGGAGGCATTCAACCACTACAAAAAAGTTTTCGGAACTGAATTCTCTACTCCACTAATGCGCATGAGCGATATTCCACCTTCACCAAATGCACCTGCATTGCCGGAGGCAGAAAAAAACAAAGTAATGCATGTCGCTTTGCCAATACTTGGAGGCATTGAGATCATGGCAACAGATGTGTTAGAAAGTATGGGCCATAAATTGGTAGAAGGAAACAATGTTACGATCAGCTTAAATCCTGATGCAAAAGAAGAAGCTGATAAGTTATACGCAGGTTTGTCTGAAGGCGCAACTGAATGTGTTGCTCCGCATGATGAGTTCTGGGGTTACTGGGGCACTTGCAAAGATCGCTTCGGTATTCGTTGGATGTTCAACGTTATGAAGAAGGCATAGAGAGAAGGAACGCAGATTTTCATGATTGTCATGATTTGTTATGATTTTTTAGATAGAAGATGCATAGATAAAATGCCGAATAGCAATAAGAAACAGCTCAAAAAAGATCTTGATAAATCATGAAAATCTACGTTCCTGCTTTTAGCAATAAGAGATAGCTAAAATAAGATCATGAGAAATCATGACAATCTTGATAATCTGCGTTCCTGTATTTATTTGGAAACCTGGAATCTTCCGGAGTCAACTATTTTGCCTGTTTTATCTTTTACCTGGTAGATGTAAAAGCCGCGATAATAGTCGGAGAGATCTACAATTGTTTTTTGGTTACTCAGACTTTGATCATATATTTTTTTTCCGATAAAGCTGAATATCTGAAGAGAGTAATCGCGTGGGTTAGGATATTGTAAGTCGAAAGTAATTTGTGTGATGGCAGGATTGGGGTAGCATCGCACAGCACTGGGTACCTCTTGTTGTGGTAACCTCGCTTGCGAGAAACCTTTAGTCGTAAGCAATAAAGAAAATAGTAATATGTAAAAAATCTTCATTGGCGATCCTGCATATTTAAGGTTAAATTAACCTGATTATTCAAAATTACAAATCATTTGGGTAAAAAAAAGTTATGGCTAAGTGTTTTCTTTACGTTAACCTGGAAAATCCCTATAAATCAGGAGACGGATTGTAAGGCTGCTTTAATAGACTCGAAATCAGGCAGCTCTGACGGAATTTCCCTGGCTTCAGAATAAACAATTATGCCATCCTTATTAATAACAAATGCGGCTCTTTTACTAACTCCCTTCATTTCGTAGGACGGAAAAACATCATACAGCACATCATATGCCTTCGAAACTTCTTTGTTAAAATCGCTCAAAAGCGGAAAATTCAGCTGTTGTTCTTTCTTGAACTTATCTAGTGAATAAAGACTGTCGACCGAAATTCCCAACACCTGCGCATTCAAATCACCATAATTTCCGATGTCATCTCTTATTGAACATAACTCCTTTGTACAAACGCTGGAGAAGGCGAACGGAAAAAACAGCAGAACCACATTTTTCCCCTGGAAATCGTGCAGCGAAACTTTCTTCTTCTCTGAATCATATAACGTAAAATCCGGTGCTTTAGTTTCTTTTTGTAGTGCCATTTTATTAATTTGAAGATTTGAGGATTTGAAAATTTGAAAATTCTTTCTGTGCCCGTCGCCGGGTTATCTTTTAAACTTTTTTAATTGCTGAAAGTAAAGCCATGTTCGTTTGTTGCACTCCTCATTTTCAAATTCCCTCATTTTCAAATTTTCAAATTTCTTAGAATTTCGGGCAGAGCACTTTGTCCCTGCTTGAATTATATCTGTCCAGAAAGCCAATATACGATACAGAAATTTCGATGCCACCGCGCCCCTGGCTTACTGTTTTGAGTGTGGAAACGTTCACATCATAGCTTATTGCCACCGCAAATGGATTGTAATCTATTTTCAAAACAGGAATAAAAGCATCGCCCCAACGCAGGAAAGCACCTCCGCTTAGCGTGTAATCAGGATTTTCGTAATCATCGCCAAGTTTGTAAGAGTACAACACTCCCGCAATGGTTTCGGTAAAAGCTCCCTGTTTGGAATAATCTGCCTGCAGTGTAAAAAATGAATAGTCATCAAGGTTAAATTTCACACCACCTGATACAACTGTTTTTCCATGTAGTGCAGCATCCGCGCTCCTGTAAAAAGAATTGGCCGGTCTGTTTAAGTGGTGATAACCCACGCCAAAAAACAGATTGTTCTGATTTTCTGCTCCAAAGCTTGTGTTGAAGCTTGTTCCAACGCTTGCATCGAAGTAACTGTAATGTGGAGAAACAAAGGTTTCGCCGTCCGCTACCGCAGGGTTGTATGCACCGCCAATGAACTGGTTATCGGTAGTGATCTTTGAGCGGTCAATTCTTTTTTGTACCAGCCCTGCCATAAAACCTACGGACAGGTACATGGCTTTGTCGCTGCGCAGCGATTTGTGGTAGTTCAATGCGGGCAACACTTCAGTAGTGGTAAGGCCCGCGGTTCCTGCTTTATCAAAGAGCGCTTGCAGACCGAGGGTAAGGAAGTCGTCGCTTTTTCCCACCGGAGCCTTGTATTCGACATTAAAGGATCCTGTTTTATACGCATTGGTAAAGCTGTTCCACTGGTCGCGGTAAACCATCTGTGCCCTTATGTCGCCCGTGAAAATTCCTGCGAGTGAAGGATTTCTCAACAAGGGCGCTTCGAAGAATTGCGAAAAATGGACATCCTGTGCAGAGGCATGCTCCGCAACACATAAGGTGAATGTAACGACCAGAATAAGGCTGAGTTTTTTACACATCATTATCGGCATTCTCATAATTAGCTTCGGATTTCTGTTATCTTATTAATGATACGTTTCCTTTATAAGGTACTATCTGACTATTGTTGCAAATGAATTCAATTATGTAAGTGTATACATCCTGGGGCGCTTTTTCACCATTTATGGTTCCGTTCCATCCCGCAGATGCATCATTAGCCATGAAATTGTGTTTCTCAAAAATTAATTGCCCAAGTCGATTGTAAATTCTGAATGTATTGATGCTTGCAAGACCCTTGCCCCTCGGATAGAAAACATCATTCGTGCCATCATTGTTTGGGGAAAAGGTATTCGGCATAAAGAAATTCTGCTCATTGCAGAACACCACAATTGTAATATTATCGGCTACCGAGCAATTTCCATTGTTGGTTGCAGTAGCGTAATAGGTGGTCGTTTTTGCGGGAGTGGCAATCGGGTTGAGGCAGTTGTTGCAACTCACGCTTGAAGAAGGTTTCCAAGAAACGTTCACGATGTCGGATGAACCCTGGCCATTTATCTGGTAACTAGTTCCCGCAGGAATAGAAGCGTCAGGGCCGAGCTCAAGTGTTGGGTATTTGAAAACGCTGATGCTTACCAATGCGGAGTCAAAGAAACAGGATTTGCTGTCGCTTGCTACAACTTTGTAAACGGTAGAGACAGCTGGATTCGCAACCGGGTTACTGATGGTTGTGCTGCTCAATCCCGCCGCAGGGCTCCAGTTGTACAGAGCGGCACCTGTTGCTTTTAGCTGCGCACTTTGCCCGATACAAAGCGAGTCGCTCAGCGGACTTGCCGTAACATGTACAGGCAGGTTAACAGATACTTTAACCGAATCGGTTTTTACGCAACCAAAAGTTGTGGAGCCTGTTACAAAATATTCGGTTGTTTGCGCCGGGCTGGCAACGGGGGCAGGGCAAGCCGTACAGCTCAATGATCCGGTTGACGGGCCCACCCATTGGTATGAAATTGCTCCGCTTGCCTGCAACTGAACAGTTTGTCCAAGACAAATGAGACTATCGATTCCTGCGTTGGTTTGGGGCAGTGGGTGTACGGTAACCGGCAGCATATCGGAGCCTACGCAACCCATGGAATTAGTGGCCTTCAGCCCAACAATATAGGTTCCTGCTGTGGCAAAGGTTTGCGCCGCGGGATTTTGAACAGCGGCAGTTTGCCCGTTTCCAAAATTCCACAACCATGCGATTGGGGCATAATTTGGTCCATTATTCAATGTGCCGTTAAACGTAAGTGTTGCAGGCTCGCAGCCCTCTGTTACGCCCTGGATGGTTACACTTGGCGTTGCATAAATTTTTATGGTGTCCTGATAAGTTACAGAACCTGAACACGCCGGGGCGCTTGTACTTACGTTCAGAGTAACGGTGTAGGTGCTTAACGCACTTCCTGTTTTTGCATAAAAGTGTGGTGCATTATTGCCCGTTCCGGTAGCGCCGTCACCAAAGTCCCAACTATAAGATGTGATGTTTCCATTAGTTTTTGAAGCATCTGTGAAAACAACAGTACCAGTGTCGCAAAGTGTTACCGGCTTAAAGGTGAATTGCGGAGTGATGCCAATAATTTTTAGGCTGTCTACTCCCGTTATAGGAACCTGGCAACCGGTGGCATCTTCAAGAATTACGCGCGGTGCATAACTTCCACTGGAGGTATAAACGTGGGATGATGCCGGAGTAACTGTTGTGTTTGAATTACCATCTTTAAAATCCCAGGTATATGTTTTTACACCTTTGGCATTTGTCACCATAAAATTGATATTGCTGTTGTTACAAGCTGCGATAGGATCGAAGCTGAAAACGCCCTGCGGACCATAAATGGTAATCGGGCTGGAAGTCATAACAGCTGTACAACCGCCTGGGCTTGTCGCGGTTACTTTAATAACGTAACCCGGGGCATCATTCGGGTAATAATAAGTATGCGAAGGGTTTGCCGATGAAGAGTGCGCACCATCTCCAAAATCCCAGTCATATTTGGTCACGTAGTGGCTCGTAGACGTGAAATCCATAGCCAGTGGCGGACAGTTTGTTGTGCCCGTTGTTGGCATAAATGTAATGGAAGGTTTGTCAAACGTAATAATTCTTGTTGTATCCTTTGAGCATCCGTTTGCATCTGTAGCAGTAAGTTTAACTGCTTGCGAAGCAGGCACAGCCATGCTTGCCGAGTAGGCGTGTGTCGGATTTACTTGCGTCGAAGTTTGGCCGTCGCCAAAGTCCCAAAGATATGTCAGCGTGTTACCTGTTGAGGTGTTCAGGAACTTCATGTTAGCACCCGGACAGGAAGCCGAATCCGCTGTAAATGCGGTATAGGGCTGGGTAATGTTGACCGTTGCTGTTGCACTATCGGCACAGCCTCCGTCGGCTACAACCAGTTTTACAGGAAATGCTCCCTGTTTGCTGTACGTATAAGGAGAAGTTGGATCCTTTATGGTGGAGGTTCTGCCGTCGCCAAAATCCCAGCGCCATGTTGTCGACGCAGAGCTGGTGGTGGAAGTATTCGTCAAAGTGATCGGGGTGCCAATACAACCTTGCGTTGGAGAAATAGTAAAGCCTGCTTTTACACCTTTCACAACAACTGTTTGCGATGTGGAACTAACACAATTGTTAGTGTCTTTTACTGACAACGTTGAAATAAAGGTGCCCGTAACGTAGAAATATTTTGCGATCGGGTAGGTGGTTACTTGCGGTGGTGTGCCATCGCCGAAATCCCAGGTGTACGATTGAACCGCAGGTGTCGGATTGTTGGGAACATACGCGATATATGTATTCGTACATACGGTGTTTCCGGTGCTGAGCCAAAAAGTGGAATCTATAGCCAACGTGACTAACGGTAAAGTGTCGGAATAGTTTACGCAGGCGCCATTCGTTGCCTTGATGCTTACCATATATGTTTTGTTGAACGAAGGGTAAGTGTGGGTAAATGGAGAACCCGGCGATGAAGCTGTGGTTCCGTCGCCGAAATCCCATACAACAGAACTGCCGGGCGTTGATTTATCGACGAAAGTAAATTGCTTTTTATTGTTACAATTTATCTGGTAAATGAATTTGGCAACGGGTGGGTTCACTTTAATTAAAGCTGTTTTTTTAACAGAGGCCGCGCAACCATTATTAAATACTGTAAGTTTTACATCATACGCAACACCGTTGTTATCACTCGTGTATTTGTGTGATGGATTTTGAACAGCACTTGTTGAGCCATCACCGAAATCCCAAAGCCATTTATTAATGCCACCAACCGGCGTGGAAAGATCGGTGTAAGTGACTGCTGCTCCCGCACAAGGGTTAGCACTCGAAACACTGAAATCGACAAGCGTAGGCAATGTGCCGATTTCGATCAGTTGCGTTGCAGTAGCGGTACATCCGCCGTTGGTGGTTACGATTAGGGTGAGTGTGTAAGTGCCTGTTGATGCATAATGGTGCGTTACCGCCGGGGAAGAGGTCGATGTAAAATCTGCGGTGCCATCGCCAAACTGCCATCTGTAAGAGGCAACTCCGTCCACGGTCGACACGTTTGCATTTGCATTTATATCCAGCGTGTTACAGCTATTTGCAACAGGAATGTTGATAGACGCTGTGGGTACTGCAATCTTTACATATTGTGGAATGGTTACAGTGCTTGTGCATCCATTGCTATTCGTTACGGAAAGCGTAACGGGATATAATCCGGAACTAGCGTAAGTATGTTTAGGATTTTGCAGTGTAGAAGTACTGTTGTCTCCAAATGTCCATTGCCATTTTGTTGGCGTTCCTTTGGTAGTATCTGTAAACGTAACATCTTTCGGTACCTTACAGCTAAGTGTATCTGGCGAGAAAAATCCGGCGCTGCTTCCCGCTACGATTGCAACGGGTTTTGTAACTGAGTCAATACAGTTTCCGAAGTTATTTACGAGCTTAACATTGAATGTTCCTGAATTTGCAAAAATGTGAGAAACATTTACGGTTCCGCTACTTGTTGGTGTGCCATCGCCAAAATCCCAGACAGCGGTGAAAGGTTGTGGTGCTGATGTATTAGTTAGGGTGGTAGCAACGCCTGAGCAGGAGCCAGCAACATAGCTAAAATCCGAGGTTACACTGTTTACTATGTTGATCTGGTTATTGCCTATTAATGTATCTACACAACCCTGATCACTTTTCGCAACCAGCGTTACCGTATAAGCTTTTACTTGTGAGTAGGTGTGTGGGGGCGGATCTTTCCTTGTATCTGTACTACCATCTCCAAAATCCCAGAAGTAACTCATGTTTCCTAACTCCTGGCTGGTATTGGTGAATGTTACCAAAGCAGGTGGTTTGCAACTTTGGGAAACAGTGTTGGTATAATCGGCCTTTATCCCATTGTTGATCGTAATGGTAACAGGCTTGCTGAAGTCGCTGCAACCTGCAGCGTTAGTGGCTTTCAATGATGCTACAAAACTTCCTGCGCTGCGGTAGGTATGGTAAGGATTGCGGTCGTTGGACGTGTCACCGTCACCGAAATCCCACTGGTATTTCACCACATTTGCAGACGATTGATCAGTAAACTGAATGCCCAAAGGATAACAACCGGTCGTGCTGGAGCTGTTGAAAGCCACGGTTGGTTTTGCACTTACAGTAATAACCTGTGATACCGGTGCGCTGGTGCCGCTTCCGTTTTCAGTGGTTAGTGTTACGGTCCAAGTGCCGGGATCAAAAAAGACTACCGGATTTTGAAGTGAGGAGGTTTGTCCATTTCCAAAATTCCAATGCCATAGGGTGGGATTGCCTGTCGAATTATCTGTAAAAGTTACTTTCAAAATAGCACAACCGCTTGTGACGGAAGGCGTGAATGCACTTACAGGGGCCTGCGCTTTTGATGAAATACAGGCAAAAATAAAAATGACAGCAATGAATAATTTCGTTCTCAGATACTACGGTTTTAATGGTTCAGAGCAAATAGCAAAGCTAAGCTATGGTGGCGTTAACGAATCAGCGCAACGTTACCTTTTTCAATTATTATTTGGCTGTTTTCGCAAACTATTTCGATCATATAGATATAAACTCCTTCATCAGCTATCCTTCCCTGGAAACTGCCGTCCCAGCCTTTGTCAGCTTCATTTGCATTAAAGTTTTCACGGCTAAAAACAACCTGCCCCCATCTATTGAAAATTTTCATACTTCTAATGCTGTACAATCCTTTTCCTCTCGGATAAAAAATATCATTCACCCCATCGTTGTTTGGTGAGAACGTATTTGGCAAGAAGATATTTCCCTCTTTACATACTACAGTAATTACCACCTGGTCCATGGTGTAACAACCACCGTTGTTGGTTCCTGTAACCGAGTAAGTTATTGTTTGCTTAGGAGCGGCAACCGGGTCCTTGCAGGTTACACAACTCATCGCCGTTGATGGCTGCCACAGAATACTTGTTACATCGTCGGATACGTCCGCATGTAAGGTTACAGAATTTCCCACAGAAATGGTAGTGTCATTTCCTGCGTTAACCTTAGGGATAGGAAATACCGTTATGCTTACAAAGCCTGTGTCACTAAAACAGCTTTTATTATCTGTTCCGATGACTCTGTAAGTAACTGTTTGATTTGGTGTGGCAACAGGATTTGGTATTTGCGGATTATTCAGGCCGGCTGCAGGGGTCCAGGTATATAATTCGGCGCCGCTTGCATTTAATTGCTGTGACGAGCCTGCGCACAAAGTATCATTCGCTGAGACTTTAAGAGTGATAGGTTGTTTTACCTGAACATTTATATCATCCGTGTTCACGCAACCATGAATATCTGTTCCTGTGAGTGTGTATTTCACTGTCTGTTTAGGTGAAGCCACCGGAGTGCCACAATTGCCGCATGACAAACTTTGCGTTGGTTGCCAGCTATAGCTGATGCCACCTGTTGCGTGCAGTGTAATGCTGGTGCCCAAACACATTGCCGTATCATTGCCGGCATTGATATTTGGCAAAGCGTAAACCGGCAATGCTTTTTTGGCTGTATCATAACAGCCTGCCCTGTTGGCGGCGACCACTTGTACATTATATGTGTTGGCTGTGTTATAAAGAACAGCCGGAGGATTTTGAACCGTAGAGGTTTGCCCGTTTCCAAAGTTCCATGCCCATGTCAACTGCATTGTATCTATCGCAGACTTTGCAGTAAAAGCAATCGTCGCCGGAACGCACGCGGAATCCAGGCTTTGCATGGAAATGTTTGGCCCTATGTTTACCGTAACAACTGCTTTCTGCCGTGCGGTGTCCTTGCAATTGTTTTGCGTAAGCGTATAAAGCTTAACTGCATAAGTGCCGGGACTGGCATAGAAGTGGCTTGGGTTTTGATCATTGGAAAAAGTGCCATCGCCAAAGTCCCATGTGTATAGGGTGATAACATCATTGGCCTGCGAAGCATCTGTGAACTTTACAACACCTGAGTCGCACAGCGGTTTGGGATCTTTGGTAAATGCAGCATCCACGCCATAAACATAAATGGTGTCCTTTCCTGTAACAGGTACACGACAATCTCTATCGTCTACAAGTATCATCTTGGGCAAATAATTACTGGCGTTTACGTAAGTATGTGTTGTTAATGAATCTCCGTTGTTAATAAGCGTACCGTCCGCAAAGTCCCAAACCAGCTTCACTTTAAAACCAGGGTCCGGCAGCGCTGTGAAATTGACTGTAAGGGGATCGCATCCCTTCAATGGTTGGTATGTGAAAGTTCCTTTGGGTCCCAAAACAGTTATTTCAGTGGAGTCCGATGCAAAACATGCGTCTCCATAGCCTTTAACGGTAAGTTTTGCTTTATATTTTCCCGGGTAGGAATAAATGTAGATGGGACTCACCATTGTAGAGGAGTCTCCGGTACCGAAGGTCCAAACGACCGACTGAAAATTTTGGGACTGGTTGGTAAAACTTGCCACCAACGGCGGACAATCCGCCTGCGTACTGTTCACAGTAAATTTGGCTATCGGGTTCCTGATATTTATGTAATTGATTTTTTTAAGAGAGTCTGTGCATCCGTAGACGTCTGTTATTTTTAAGGAAACAGTGTAAGCGCCTTCGTTAGGATAGCTGTGGATAGGGAATCCGTCTGTTCCGGTGGAACCGTCGCCAAAGTTCCATAGGTAGGAGAGTTGGGGACCGGTCGACCTGTTATTAAATTCAGCTTGTGTGGTGGCACAAAGCAATGAATCACGCGCCACGAAATTGGCAACCGGTTGTGAAACCAGTAGTGTATTCGGCTTTGATACCGTATCAGTACACCCCTTGCTATCGATCGTAACGAGCGTAACATTGTAGCTGCCTGGTTTTGTGTAGAAATGTGAGAATGGGGGCGCGTTGAATGACTGAATGGTGCTATCGCCAAAATTCCATTTCCACTGCGCAATCGGATCGTCGCTATTGCCTGTTGACTTGTCCTGGAACGTAACCGTCGAGTTGTTACAAACTCCGGAAACGGGCACGGCAAAATCAGCGGTCGGCCCCTGCACCTTTATGTACATAGGTTTTAGCAACGTGCTCTGGCATCCAAGAACGTCTGTGAGAGTGAGCGATACATCATAGCTTCCGGCATTTGTGTAGATTTTTACCGGAGATGGAAGGTCGCTTGGAAATCCATCTCCAAAGGTCCACGAATATTTTGAAATATTGACTGTGTCAATACCAATCACGTTGAATTTTATCTGCGTCTTTTTGCATGTAACAGAATCCGTAGCTATAAAATTGGTTTTCTCATCCACCACTTTTACTGGTTGGGAAGATGTATGTGAGCAGCTTCCATGCGTTACTTTTAATGAAACATTGTAGGTCCCGGGTTTATTAAATGTGTGTTGTGGACTTTGTGTTGTGGATGTTTGGCCATCACCAAAATCCCAGAACCATGTTTCAGGCTGTATGGATTGGTCAGTGAAAGTTCTGACATATGGAAATGTACAGTCCATTGAAATCTTGAATGCAGAAATGGGTGGATCAATGTGCACAAATTTGGGAATCGTCAATGTATTTGAACATCCATTGTGGCTGACTGTAAGTGTAACATTGAAATCTCCAACTTCCTGGTAAAGGTGTTTTGGATTTTGACCGGTTCCTTTGGGAGTGTGATCACCAAAATCCCACGACCAGGTATCAATGGGAGGGCCGGAAGATTTATCAGTGAATTGTATGGGCACTTCTGCGCAGGCGCTGCGCGGAACGGCATCAAAATCAGGGGTAGGCTTCATGCCCACCAGCACAGCGCTGGTAAACGAAACTGTGTCTGTACAATTGGGACCGGTGTAAATAACTTTTACGGTATACCTTCCTGTATCACTGTACACATGCGTTGGGTTAGTGCCTGTTCCTGTGGTGCCATCACCGAAATCCCACACGATTGAATTTACCGGATATGGTGCTGTGACAGTAACGGATGGCGTATAGGTAAGCGGCGCACAACCGGAAACCAGGCTGTCCTTCATTACAACAGAAGCTTTGGTGATATTTACAAAGTTGTTTTTTACAATGGTGTCAGGACAGCCGTTTGGTCCAAATGAGTGTTACGTCAAATGTATCTGCCTTTGTGTACACGTGTGTAGGCGAAGTTTGTGTCGATTCTGTGCTATCGCCGAAAAGCCATTTGAAGCTTGTAGCATTCGTAGAGGTTGGGGTAAAAGTTACGCTCTGGGGTACGTTACAGCCGACATTGTTAGTGGCTGTGAAATCGCTCTTTGGTCTTGCTAAAATTTTAATTGATTTTTTATTTACACCGGAACATGCTCCGAAGTTGCTTGTAAGCTGTATGGTGTAGACGCCTGCATTTACATACGTTTTTACTGGATTGAGATCAGTTGATTGTGTGCCGTCACCAAAATCCCACACAACAGAAACAGGCGGCGGGGTTGACTGGTTGGTAAGTGTAACAGGTGTTCCCGAGCATACGCTGTCAGGTGCTTTGAAATCTGCCTGCACACTGCCTATTGAAACCGCTTTTTGTTTTACAATAGAGTCAACACAACCCTGGCTGGAGTTTACCACCAGGGTAACCGTATAATCCCCTGAAGTTTCATACGTATGTGAAGGATTGGCAAGGTTGGATGTTGTGCCGTCACCAAATCTCCACAAATAGGTAAACTGGCCGGTGCCAGTACTTTTATTGGTGAACTGGATGGTAGTAGGTGGCGTACAACTTCCGGGATTATTGTAGCTAAAATCTGCTGTTACACCTTTGGGCACTTTAATAAAACCAATGCGGGTAAATGCATTTTCACATCCATAGGTGGTGGTTACCCGTAGCGTTACATCAAAACTGCCGGTTGTTTTATAAGTGTGAAGAGGATTGTGATCCGTTGAATATCCACCGTCGCCGAAGAACCATTCCCATTGTGTAACAGGGTCACCGGAAGGAGTGGTGAGATCCGTAAATTGAACAGTAAGCGGATAGCAGCCGGTGGTGTCTGAAGCCGAAAAAGTAATGGCCGGTGCACCATGCACTACGATGACATTTGTTTTTACAATTTTAGACGTATTTACGCCGTCGCTTACTTCGAGTGTGACTGTATACTTTCCCGGATTAAAATAAGTCGCCCCGGGATTTTGCAAATACGAAATTGTTCCATTACCGAGATCCCATTTCCACGAAGTGGGATTACCGGAGGAACTGTCTTTGAAATTCACAATCATAGGTGTACAACCTTCTGTAGGGCTCACGGAAAAGTTAGCTTTCAATTGGCCATACGACTTATTATAGCATGCGATACTTACTAAAATAAATAGCAGTACTCGGCAGGATATAATAATATATCTTTTCTGCATAGGCTACCCCTTTCGGGAAATTTTTTTAGGATAAGTATTTTCAATAATAAAAAATATACCGCCCGCTTTTGGCAGACAATAGCTTTTAGAAGGGTACGACCAATTTTTTATCTACAGTTAAAA
>Ga0318567_10000190_pt1 | contig 28038 bp, 23 predicted proteins | sample GRESIP088b5f20_FD_203691 | JGI IMG/M metagenome (GOLD analysis project Ga0318567, IMG submission 203691) | Tropical soil microbial communities from Luquillo Experimental Forest, Puerto Rico - GRE.SIPMG.088b5f20 | ecosystem: Environmental > Terrestrial > Soil > Tropical forest > Bulk soil...
TCGGTAACCTGCTTGCCGCCGAAATCTATATCGTAGTAAAAACCGCCTGTTTCCAAAGAAGGCCCAACCCAAAATTTCACACCAGGATACAAAGCTTCAACGGCCTCTGCCATCAAGTGCGCAGAAGAATGCCAGAAAGTAGCCTTACCATCTTTATCATCCCAGGTTATCAGTTTTAGCGTGGTGTCGTTGTAGATAGGACGCGTTGCATCCCATACTTCTCCGTTTACGTTTGCTGCCAATACTTTTCTTGCTAATCCTTCACTAATGGATTTCGCAACGTCCATCGCTGATGTTCCTGGCTGATATTCTCTTACCGCGCCATCCGGAAATGTTACTTTTATCATTGGTTCTTTGTAAGTTTTTGCTGCTAAGAGACAGTGGCTTGTTGGTAGTAGGTAGTTGTTAGAAGTGATCGATTTTCTAATTCCTATTTCCTGATTCCTAATTTCTGTCCTATAACAGGGCTGCAAATTTACGAAGTATTGACTAATTGAAAATTGAAAGTTGAAAATGAAAAGTAAGAATTCCGCCGACATTGACGGGACGAAGAAGACAAGAAAACATTACAAAAATTAACGAAACGTTTCGTGGTTTGTTTTTTGTGTAAATTGTTATAAGAGAAGTTTTTCCGTAATTTCAGAATATGTTTATGCGATCCGTCATTGTAGCTTTTTTATTGGGGCTTATTCACTGTGCAACTGCGCAGGATATCACCGGTATATGGCGGGGACATTTCAGCGATAACAACCGGCTCAACCAGATTTTAAATATTGATGACCGTTATAGATTTGAGGTGCAGATCGCACAAACAGACAAGAAACTGCAGGCTGTCACTTACTCTTACAAAAACACAGAATTTTATGCAAAGGCTTCCGCAACGGGAAGCATTAATCCAAAAACAGGAAAGGTTCGCGTGCTGGAACTAAAGATCATTGAAGTACGCAAGGGAATGAACACGATGGTCTGCAGCATGGACTGTATGCTTACGTGGACAAAATCCGGCGACGAAGAATTTTTAGAAGGCACTTTTGTGGCAACGAACACACTCGACAGCAGCTTCTGCGGCAGAGGAACGGTTTTTCTCCGTAAGGAAGAGGTCTCCGACTTTTATAAGGAACCATTTGTTGCCCACAAGGAAAAAGAAATTGCAAGGAAATTAGCTATAGCAAATGCTGCTCCAAAACCTGTCGACTCTGTGCAAACCAAACCTGCAACGGTTGTTAAAACAAAGCCGGCGCCGGTTGCCAAAACGACTCCAAAACCGGCAGCGAGCAAAACGGCAAAGAAACCTGCGCCTAAAGCTTCTGCTCCGGTGGCAAAAGCGGCAGCGCCCAAAAAACAGGAGCCAAAGCTTACGCCGCAACAAATAGAGCCTTTGCCGCAACCTGACACGCTGAAAAAAATGGTGAACGTTTCTCCCGGAAAAAGCTTTTCAACCAGTATTCCTTCTGTTATCAAAAACAGGGAAAATGAAGTAACCAGAACGATCACTGTTAAGTGCCATGAAGTTGCCCTGTATATTTACGACAATGGAACGATAGACCACGATACCATTACCGTTTACGTGGATAATAAATTGGTGGTGGCGCACAAAATGCTGTCGCTCGAACCGATCATTGTCAAGATTAAACTTGACACTACGAACAACTATCACGAAGTGGTGATGGTGGCTGATAATCTTGGCGATATTCCTCCTAACACTTCACTTATGGTAGTTAAAGCTGGGGACCAGCAATATGAAGTTCGTATCAGTTCTACTGAACAGAAGAATGCGGTGGTAATTTTTAAGTATGCGGGAGACTGAGGAATGAATGACTAAATAACTGAATAACTGAGTCGTTCATTTTTTTACACTCTAACAAATGGCGGCGTCATTACGAATATTTAGATGCATAAGCAATAAAGACGAAGTGCTTCCTGTAAATGAGACGAAGCAATCCGGCTCTCGAATTGGGATTACTTCGTCCTATTTCTCATATACAAAATGTCGTTTTGAATTTCGAAATTCCCGCTAAGCAAGGAGCTCGCAATGACGCCGCCGAGTCCATATGTAGCGGTCTGTTTTTAAGACATTCAGTTATTCAGTTATTCAATCTTCCCTGCAACAATAACGTTTCTTTTACCTTTTCCTTTGAAAGAGTGTTAGGCAATTAACTACTTTTAATGGTATCAAACCATGATTATTAAACACCTCCTGACATCCACCATTATTGCATTGTTTTGTTGTTGTACATGCACCGCGCAGGACCTTGCGGGTATCTGGCGGGGATCACTTATCCAGGATTCAGGCGGATGCTTTCCGGTCTACAATATTGAAATGCAGATCAATTTTGCCAACAACAATTTGCAGGGAAAAGCTTATGATTTTTACGATACGGAAAGACTCGTGCAGTTGTCTTTTTCAGGAAAGTACAACCCCCTTTCGAAACGGATCGTGATCATGGAAAAAAAAGTAATCCGTTATAGCATTCCGTCCGATTGTGTACCGTGTATTAAAACCTACATGCTGCAATATGATTCGGTAAATCATGAAGAAGTTTTAAAAGGAGAATTCAAGGGCTATGCAATGGATACCAAACAGCCCTGCCCTGCAGGCAAAATCATTTTACGAAGGGCGATTACTCCTGTTTTTAAAACGGATATTGAGCAAAGCGACGAATTGGCCGAGATCCAGCAGACGCTTCAATTAAAGCCGCGCAAAAAGGAGCTGCAAAAAGAACTGGAATTTCACACCCCTACTATCAAAATTCAGCTCTACGATAATGCTGAATTAGACGGCGATACGGTCACCGTCATGCTAAACAATCGCTTACTGTTGTATAGAAAAATGCTGACAGACAAGCCGCTCACACTTGAAATAAACGCCTTTCCAGACACGGATTACGAGCTGATCATGTACGCCGACAACCTAGGACGCGTACCGCCTAACACGGCGGTAATGGAAATCACCTCCGGCAAACAGCACTATGAGGTGCACATGAGTTCGACGCTTGAGAAGAGCGCGGTGTTGAGGTTTAGGTATGTAAAGGACTGAGGGAAATTGATAGTTGTTGGTTGCTAGTTGTTAGACAAAAGTTTTGATCAGTCGTCCATTGAGGCCTCAGAACTAACAACCAGCAACTATCAACCAGCCTTATTCCGCTCATTATCAATCCGGAACCAAATTCCAGAATTTCTGCCTGCCTGCTATTTCCTTTTTTGCGTTTTCTTTCTTATCTTATTAGCAACTAAAAACAAGGATTGTTTATGAAAAAAGTATCAGACATTTTATCTCACAAAAAGTACACTTTGATTGCTGTCACGCCGGACACTACTGTATTGGATGCGCTGAAAGTAATGTCGGAAAAAAATATCGGATCCGTATTGGTGATGGAAGGTGAAGAATATTTCGGACTGCTTACAGAACGTGACTATTCACGCAAAGTAATTCTGAAATCGAAGTCTTCTACTGACACAAAGGTTTATGATATTATGTCAATCGGGTTGCCGAGAATCACTCCCGATAATTCTATTGAAGTGTGCATGCATTTGATGAGTGAGAACAACATCCGCTATTTGCCGGTGTTCGAGAACGATAAAGTGTGCGGTATCATTTCCGTAAATGACGTGATCAAAGCAATCATTTCACACCAGGAAGAAACCATTGCTCATTTGGAGAGCTATATTCATAGTTGAGGGAAGTTGTTGGTTGTTAGTTGATAGTTGTTAGACTTTAATGAGGGCTTTTCAAAATTGAAGCCCAACAACTATCAACTAATAACTATCAACTTTCTATAATTTTTTCTTTCACCAAAACCAAATCCTTCAAATCAACCTGCATGGGTAACAAGCCGATTTTAACCACGGCTTTTTTGCCGCGCACTTCAAGAACCTGTCCTACCTGGTGATTCTTTTTCATTTTCACTTTGCTGCCAACAGCAATTTCACCTTGTATTTCAGCGAATTTCGATTCTACTTTTTTCTGCAGTTTGTTCACCACTTTTGTTTCATCTTTTTTAAACAGAAGCGCAAACATTTGCTTCATCACTTTTTCCTTATCGTCCGTTTTTTTCCATTCGATCAGGATCTGTTTTATCTTACGATCCATGTCTTTCAGGTAAGCGATGCGATCTTCGGTTATTTTGTTTTGTTCCTTCAAAACTTCTACCTGCTGGCGATGACGCTCCTTGTCCATCACCTGCTGCATCTCTTTTTTGAGCTTTTCATTTTCGCGAAGCAAATGATTGAGTTCTTTTTCTTTTTTCTCAAGCTCACGAAGATCCTGCTCAGATGCATTCAGCAATTTGTCCAATCGGAAATGATCTTCATCTACCATTTTTCTTGCACGGGCAATCAATGATTTGTCGAGACCAATTCTTTCTGCAATGGAGAATGTGTAAGAGCTTCCCGGTTTACCAACGATCAGTTTATACATCGGCAGCAAGCTAGCTTCGTCAAAAGCCATCGCGCCGTTGATAATGCCCGGCGTTTTATTCGCCATTACCTTCAGGTTGAGGTAGTGTGTAGTAACAATGCCATATGAATGTTTGCGGGCCATTTCTTCCAAAATCACCTCTGCAAAAGCACCACCAAGATTAGGATCACTACCACTTCCCAATTCATCGATAAAGAACAAAGTCTTTCCATTTGCACTTTCCATGAAATGCTTCATGTTCTTCAGGTGCGAACTGTAGGTACTCAACTCAAATTCCAAACTCTGCGTGTCGCCAATGTGAATCATGAGTTGCTTGAATATTCCCATCTGCGAAGATGGATGCACAGGAACCAGCAAACCGGCTTGCACCATCATTTGCAGCAATCCGACTGTTTTCAAAGTAACCGTTTTACCACCGGCGTTAGGTCCGCTGATCACAAGTATTCTGCTTTTCTCATCCAGCGTTACAGAAACCGGAATGGTTGGCTTTCCTGATTTTTTATTGTACAAAAACAACAGCGGGTGCATGGCTTGTGAGAGATGCACGTGCGCTTTGTCATTTACTACAGGATATTCTCCATTATAATCAATCGCCAGTTTTGCCTTGGCGCGAATGAAATCGTATTCACCTACAATGTTGTGGTACTGTTGCAGCAAAGGCGCATGAACAGAGAGTTTAGCGGTAAGCTCGCGCAGAATGCGATACACCTCCCGGCTTTCTTCATGCTCCAATGAAAAGACTTCATTGTTGAGTTCGATGGTTTCTTCGGGCTCGATAAACGTGGTGCGTCTCGTGTCGCTCTCACCATGTAAAATGCCTTTCACCATTCTTTTTTGCTCGGCAAAAACTGCAAGCACTCTTCTTCCGTTTAAGAACGCTTCTTCAATGTCTGCAAGATATCCCTGCTTGTTGAGTTTGGAAACAATCTTATCGAACACGCGGCGCAGATCGGTGCGTTTGCGGTAGAGGTTCATGCGAATGCGCTGCAGATCCTCAGACGCATTGTCCAGCACGTTGCCATTGTCATCTAGTTTTTCGTTGATGTATTGCTGAATGGCCTTTTCGTAATGCGACCCTTCAATCACTTTTGCGAGTGCATCGTAAACCAGTCTTCTCTCTGCATCGAACCAGCGGAAAATATTTTGAATGCTCTCTGCCAGCTTTTTTATTTGCATGAATTGATCACCACTAAGCACAGCTCCGGGAATGCCCAACAGCTTCAGGTCCCTGGACAAATTCAGCGTGTAATCATTAGGGAAATAAATGCCATTCAGCACCAGTTGCCTGTATTCATGGCTTTGTTTTAATTCAACCTGTATGAATTCGTTTTTTGTATGTATGCGTAATTGCTCAGCTTTCTTTTTTGCGTACTCGCTTTTGCAATGGGCCGTCAGCAAATCCTTTACTTTGTCAAATTCCAATTGGTAGACGGCCGATTCCGGAAATAATTTCAACTGCTATATAATTTAGGCTGCAAATTTCGGCCAAAGTTTATTATAATTGACATACTTTTTTCAGGAATCAGAAGTTAGGAATCAGGAATTTAGAGGGGTTTGTAAACAATCAACTTTTTAGGGAAATCATATAAATCAAGAATAGCATGAAAAATCCTTTAACCTCGATAACCGTTTTAACGATTATTGCATTGCTTTCATTTTCAGGGGCTTTTGCGCAGAAGAAAAAGAAAAAATCATCTGCACATAAGCAAAGCACCACAAAACCAGCATCTACGGCTGCTTCAGCTGCTCCAACCGAGCCCTGGTTATTGCTGGGGACGTATACAATGAGTGGAAAAAGCAAGGGTATTTACGTGTATAAATTCGATGCAGCCACGGGCGAAGCAACAGAAGTGAGCAATGTACCGAGCTCCAACCCTTCGTTTTTGGCACTCTCTGCCGATAAGAAAACTGTTTTCGCGGTTAATGAAGACAAAGGCCCTGGAGCGGTTTCTTCCTATGCTTTTGATAAAAAAGACGGAACACTTTCCTTCATAAATACCGAGCCCACTGCAGGCGAAAATCCTTGCTACGTAGCAACGAGCAAAAACGGAAAATTCATAACAGTGGCGAATTATAGCTCGGGCAATTATCTTGTCTATCCTATAGAAAAAGATGGCAGCATTGGCGAGCCTGTGGAAAAAATAAAAGATGAAGGCACGGGACCAAATACAAAAAGGCAAGAGAAACCACATGCGCACGCAACGGTTTTCTCTCCTGACAACAAATACCTTTTTGTAAATGATTTGGGAACTGATAAAATAATGGTGTATCATTTCAACGCGTCTACGGGAAGTCTTACCCCTGCTAAGACGCCTTTCGTAAAAGTGAAACCGGGCAGCGGTCCGCGCCACATGACCTTTGATGCCAGCGGAAAATTTGCCTACCTTATTACCGAGCTTACCGGTGAGGTTGTGGTGTATAAATACAATGAAGGTCAGTTCAAAGAGGTGCAAACTATTTCCAGCCATCCGGCAGATTTTAAAGGAGCGATCGGTTCTGCCGATATTCATATTTCGCCTGATGGCAATTTCCTTTACGCATCCAATCGCGGCGATGCCAATTCCATTGCGATCTTTAAAAGAGATGCCACTACGGGCAAATTGACGTCTGTGGGTTTTCAACCTACTTTGGGTGTAATGCCACGTAACTTCAACTTTGACCCTTCGGGAAATTTCTTACTGGTTGCCCATCAGCAAAGTGATGACGTAGTAATTTTTAAAATAGATAAAAAAACGGGCCTGCTAACAGATACGGGTAAACGCATAAATGTGGGTAGCCCGGTTTGTGTAATGTGGGTGAAGTAGAGGAACTAGGAACTAGGAACTAGGAATTAGGAATTAGGAATTAGAAGCTAGAATTCGTTTAAAGTTGCAATACCTTTTTGCTCGTTGACAATTCTAATTCCTAACTCCTAATTCCTAATTTCTAGATCAACGCCAGCAGCGCATCCAAATCCAAATGTTCCGTCACCATCATAAGGTTTCCTTCTGCATCCAACGGCCATTCTTCTTTTGGTCTGTCCCAATATAATTCTACTCCGTTTCCGTCAGGATCATCTAAATAAATGGCTTTGGAAACGCCATGATCCGAAGCGCCTGTTAGTGGATATTTTGCATCGATTAATCTTTTTAGTACTACACCAAGATCTCTTTCTGTGGGATACAATATTGCGGTATGAAACAGTCCCGCAGCATGAACCGGTGCAGGTCCTTTGTTTTTGCTATACCATGTATTCAAACCAATGTGGTGATGGTAGCCTCCTGCAGAAAGAAACACAGCCTGTGTTCCGTATCGCTGCATGATTTCAAAACCCAGAATGTCTTTATAAAAAGCCAACGCTTTATCAAGATCAGTAACTTTTAAATGCACGTGACCGATGCGTGTTTGGGGTGGTACTGTATAGCTCATAATAACTGATTAACTGAATAACTGATGATCGCCGAAATTGTAAACTTCTTAAGAAATCTTATTTAGATCTTTCAATTGTTAGTTTGAAAACAAAGGACCACTTCGAAAAAAAACATAACAAATCATGACAATCATGAAAATCTGCGTTCCCTCTCTCAACGGTACTTATCGTTCAACTTTCTTCCTTCTTCGCACATCGCAACGATCTTAGCGATGCGGTCGCTGCGGGTTTCTTCACGTTTAGCAGTGGTTACCCATTCTACAAATTCTTTTTTGTATCCGTAGGTAAGTGTGTCATAAAATGTTTTTGCCTTCTTATTTTTTGTCAATGCTTTTTCAAGATCTTCCGGTGTTTCAACCTCTTTGTTTTTAACCTGTCTTTTATAACCGTTCTTATTAATCGCAACGGATTCTTTGATATAAGCCGTTAATGTTTTTTCATTTATTTCACTTATGTCAACATATTTTATGGAGCGGCTGAACTCGTTGTCAACGCAGTGATTGAAAAGTTTCTTCGCATCCTTCATTGCATCTCCGTTAAAGAAGGTAAGCTTCACATGCTGCTTGAAAGCGCCATATCCACAAACCATTCCGTTAGACGCATAGTGCGGTCCCCACTTCCATTCTTCTGCGAGACTATCATCGGCATTTAAAATAATCGAACGCAGCTTCGTACAGATTGCCTTAGAAAACTCCGGCATTTCTTTTACATAACTCGTGATTTCCTTTGACGCGTCCTTTTTTGCTGTTGGCATAAAATCTTTTTAAGTAATCGAATCATTTCTTCCAGTACTTATCGGTGTAACTCAAAAACGCCGGCCAGTTTGGTCCTGTCGTGTGTCCGCCGCTATGTTGACGAAAAGCAATATCACCATCGGTCAAGGCCGTTTCTATCGGGGGTATTTGTTCAGCACCCAATCCCTTTTTGCCAAGCAATTCATACACGGGACCGGCATACAATCCTCCCAGGAAAAGTCCTTTGCCATCGATCCAATTACCTTCTACATAAGGCGAGCCTACACTAATGAAAACTGGTCTCGGTGCGCAAAGAGCCACCAATTCATGTGCATCCACAGGAAGATCATTTGGCGTTAAGGGACCGGCATATTTAATAAAGTTTCCTGCAAACCAATGATATTCGGATGATGACGCAAGATTCTCTACTTGTTCACCAAATGTACGACGCAATATTTTGCCACCGCCAGCGCCGGAGGAACCGATAAATCCAATGGAAATCCGCGGTTCATAAGCCATGGCAACAAGTGCTGCTTTGCCGTAGCGCGAAAGTCCTTCGATGGCGATGCGTTTTTTATCGACAGCCTTGTCTGTTTCAAAATAATCAATCGCACGGCTCGCACCCCATGCCCAGGCACGCAATGCGCCCCAATCATCGGGTTTGCGTGATTGCCCCTTATTTGTCAAACCAATGATACCTTGCGTTAATCCTGCACCATTGTCAGCCTGGTAGCTTGTGGGCACAAGTATCGCATAACCATAACCTTTAGATAGGACCTGCTGTTGCCATGTCGGTTCTTTGCTTGTGTTTTGCGCGGGCATTCTAAATCCCGGCGGAAATACAAAAGTAAATTCCATAATAACCGGCACTGGCTGTTTTACATTTGCAGGTGTTGTTAGAGTAAGGTCGATGTCGACTTTTATATCCGGATAAGCGCTGTTGTCAACATGTCCTAAAAGTTTTTTTGTTACAACAGGAAAGTCGCCATTTTTTTCATTCACCACACTCACCACTTCCCATTTTACTTTGGGCACGTTTGCGGGAACGCGGCCATATATCTCGCGATCAAAATCTTCTACAATCTCCGGACGGCGTTTGTTCCACCATGTCTCAGCGTTTTTGACTTTTTCGCCATTTTTTAAAACAAGCGGATCCGGTAATGAATTGTAAGTTGTGGCTTTTGATTCATCTGCATTCGCTGCGTTTGCCGCTTTAGGATCACCAGATGGACCTGGTCGCAAAGAATCTATGTGCAGAAGCTTCATCATCTTTTGGTGGTCTGCCTGCGATGCAGCCTGAGTAGCCTTCATGTTTGCGCGCCTCAGGCTGTCGCGCTTCAAACTATCGGCAACATTGCTTTGCGCAAATGTTGTAGTTAAGATAACATAAGAAATGAACAGGCAAGCGATCCTTTTCATTTGGTTTGCTTTGATGATGATTGATAACGTTGAATATAGTCTGCAACTTCTGTCATAGGCGCGACCCAAATTTCCTTTTCATGTTGCTTTAAAAAATGTAACAACTGACTATGCGCCTCCAGTGAAACATTGAGCGAATGCCCGCCTCCTACTCCGTGAAAAAGAAATACCATCAAAGTGTGGGTGCTCATTGCCTGCTTCACGAGCGAAATCATCTCATCCCCGGAGTTTCCGTTCATCGTGTAGCACCCGATATCATAAAGTTTCACATCCTGGATATGCAACATTTCCGGCCTTACTGTGCGGGCACCCGTAAATTCATTTTTTATAGGATCGAGATAAAATGTATCGCGAACCTTCATATCGCCGCAAGGATAGGCAAACGTTCTGGCATCCCTGCCATCAAGGGCTTTCAGTAACGTACTCATTACGTGTATCTCCTTGTCAACATCTAAAACCGTATAATTATTGAGGTCATCTTCCGGCGTTACAAAGTCCCTTCCCGGCAAGTTTCCCAGACATGGATGATAGTAGGTGTGATTTCCCAGCTCATGTCCTTTCGCCGCAATGGCACGCCAGCCATCAGGCCGCGCATCAACCGTTCCTGAATAGTTGGACACATAAAAAGTTGCTTTTAGTCCCAGCGAATCAAGCGCCGGTGCAACATTATCTATATCGACATCAAGTCCATCATCGTAGGTTAATACTACAGCGCATTTTTTATGATGCCATAAAGTGTCTTGCGCCTGAACGCGATAGCCAATGAACAGAAAAAGAATCAAGCAATGGATTTTTGTGATCATATGGTTTGGTTGGTGGTGTTGTTAGTTCTCTAAAAGTGGCCAGTAGCCAGCGGTAGAGCTACTCAAGTGAATTTGGTTGCCAGTATTTTTTCACGAATGAAGCTCACAAATACCGGCTGCTGGTGACCGGCTCTGCCGGCAGCTATTCCCTCATTCCCTCCAGATCAATCAAAAACGCATAATCCCTCGCAATTTCTTTAAGTCGCTGAAACCTGCCGCTGGCGCCGCCGTGACCGACGTCCATATTTGTATACAGCAGCAATTTATTGTGATCTGTTTTTAATTCGCGAAGTTTCGCCACCCATTTTGCGGGCTCAAAATATTGTACCTGGCTATCATGCAAGCCCGTTGTTACGAGCAGGTTTGGGTAAGCTTTCTTTTCTACATTATCATAAGGAGAATAGCTTTTCATGTAGAAATAGCTTTCCTTGTTTTTTGGATTTCCCCACTCGTCAAACTCACCTGTTGTTAACGGAATACTTTCATCGAGCATCGTTGTAACCACATCTACAAAAGGAACTGCAGCAATGATACCGTGCCATAATTCCGGACGCATATTCATCACTGCACCCATTAACAAACCGCCGGCACTGCCGCCATCAGCATATAAATGCTTGCTGCTGGTGTATTTATTTGCAATTAAAAATTCGGCACAATCAATAAAATCAGTGAAGGTATTTTTCTTGTGAAACATCTTGCCGTTTTCATACCATTGACGCCCCATTTCTTCACCGCCTCGGATATGAGCAATTACAAAAGCAAAACCTCTATCGAGCAAACTAATCCTCGCACTACTAAACGTTGGGTCAATGCTGTTTCCATAGCTTCCATATCCATACAGCAGCAAGGGTTGCGAGCCATCTTTTTTAAATCCCTTTTTGTATACAATTGACAAGGGAACTTTTGCTCCATCCTGAGCAGTGGCCCAAAGGCGTTCGGTTTCATAGTTCGCTGAGTTATAGCCGCCCAAAACTTCCTGTTGTTTTAATAGGAAATTTTCTTTTGTTGTCATGTCAATATCAAACGTTGATGGCGGCGTGACCATCGATTGATAATTGTAGCGAAGTTTTGTTGCATTGAAATCCGGATTGTATGCAACAGAGGCAACGTAAGCAGATTCTTTAAAGTCGAGGTAATATTCTTTTTTATCGGCCCATTTGATGACGCGAATTTGTGTTGAGGCTTTTGTTCTTTCGCTTAATACAAGATAGTCGTTGAAGAGCTCCATTTCATCCAGCAACACATCTGTTCTATTGCCAATCTCCTCATGCCATGCATCCCTGGAAGTACTGCTGACAGAGCATTTCATCAATCGAAAGTTAAGGGCGTTCCAGTTGGTGCGTATGTAAAAATCATTTTTGTAATGATCCACATAATACAGCATGTCTTTTTCCCGCGGGGCAAAAATTGTAAACTCATCATCAGGATTGCCCGCTTTGATAAATCTTACTTCAGTTGAAAGCGTACTGCTGCTGTAAATGAAAATATATTCTTCGCTTTTAGATTTTTCAATCCAAATATCATAGGTTTCGTCTTTTTCAAAGAATACAACCTTGTCTTCGGAAACCGGCGTCCCTATTACATGTTTCATGATCTTTTCACTACGCAAAGTGAGATCATTTTGCAACGTATAAAAAACAGTTTTGTTATCATTTGCCCAAACGATATTGCCTGTTGAAACTGGAATAACATCCACCAGTAACTCACCTGTTGCAAGGTCCTTAAAATAGATCTGGTATTTTCTGCGGCTCAATGTATCTACCGCATAAGCGAGTATTTTGTTATCCGGGCTAACAGCTAATCCACCTACCGAATAATATTTGTAGTTAGCGCCTTCTACGTTTGCATCAAGCAACAATTCTTCATCACTTTCCATCGATGTTTTGCGCCGGGTGTATTTTGCATATTCTTTTCCTTCTTCTGTTTTGGTGATGTACCAATAGCCCCTTTTGAAGTAAGGAACGGATTGATCCGTTTGTTTGATGCGACCGAGCATTTCATTGTAAAGCTTGTCCTGCAAAGCTTCCGTGTGCTTCATATTTGCTTTGAAGTAGTCGTTCTCTTTGGTGAGATAATCAACTACCTTATTGCTGTCCGGCCCCTTGAGCCAGTATTCATTGAGCCAGTAGTAATCGTCAATTCTCTTATCGCCATGCTCTTCTAATGTTTTTGGTTTCTTCTCACAAATCGGTGGCAGCAATTGCGCTTCAACTATATTATTCATAAAGGAAATTAGTAAAATGGTTAAGAAAACAGAAGTTCTCATATGAGGATCAGTGTTGAAATACTGAATTTAAGCTTTAATCGTGGAAAACGGAACGCAGATTTTCATGATTGTGATGATTGGTCAAGATTTTTTTTAGAACACAGATGACACAGATGAGACTGATTAACACGGATTTTTTTCGATTATTACTCAGACTGTAATCGACGAAGCTATTAAGTAAAAAAAGTCCCTCAGCGGGGACTTTACTTTTTTCAAGAGTGCAACAAAAAATCAGTTTAAATCTATTAAATCAGCATCATCTGCATGCTCAGTAAATCTCAAATCAAAAAATCATAATAAATCATGACAATCATGAAAATCTGCGTTCTCTCTCTACATCCATCTGTCAGCAAAGGCGTGATCGAAATCCTGTTGGTATTTTTCAGGGATATTTCCGTTTAGCATACAACTGGGCTCAAGTGATGGAAATATTTCTTCGAAGGTTTTCATTTCATTCATCAATACGCGTCTGTAAATATGTGAACGAGTGAGTTTTTTGTAGTCGTCAATTCCCGCAGCTCCTAACAACTCGACAAAAGTTTTTACGGTGTCTGCGTGATAATTCGCAACACGATGTTTTTTGTCATCCACTACCAAACCCACTGCCAGCGCGGGATTTTGCGTAGCCACACCAGTCGGGCATTTGTTTGTATTACATTGCAATGCCTGTATACAACCGATGGCCATCATCATTGCTCTTGCACTGTTACATGCGTCTGCACCTAGCGCAAATGCACGCACCAAATGAAAGCCTGATAAAATTTTACCAGATGCAACGATCTTAATATGCTCACGAATGCCAAAGCCAACAAGCATATTATGCACAAAGGCCAATCCATCGAGCAATGGCGCTCCCACATAGTTTGAGAATTCCTGCGGAGCCGCGCCGGTGCCGCCTTCGCCGCCGTCAACGGTTATGAAATCCGGGTAAGTATCAAGCTCTATCATGGCTTTGCAAATACCAACGAATTCACTTTTCTTGCCAATGCACAATTTGAAGCCAACAGGTTTGCCTCCGGAAATTTCTCTCAATCTTGCAACAAATTGCACCAACTCTTTCGGCGTATTGAATGCAGAGTGGTATGGTGGTGAAGCAACAGTTGTTCCCGCCTTAACGTTACGTATAGCCGCAATTTCAGGCGTATTTTTAGAAGCAGGTAAAATACCACCGTGGCCGGGCTTGGCGCCTTGCGAGATTTTAATCTCCACCATTTTTATCTGCGGTTTGGAAACATTTTCTTTGAACACTTCATCGGAAAAATTTCCTTCTTCATCACGACATCCAAAATAGCCGGTTCCGATTTGCCATATGATATCTCCGCCTTGTTTTAAATGATGGGGACTGATGCCGCCTTCGCCCGTGTTGTGTGCGAAGTTGCCAATCTTCGCCCCTCCGTTCAATGCCTCAATGGCGTTAGAACTCAGCGATCCAAAGCTCATCGCAGAAACGTTGAAGACGCTTGCTGAATAAGGCTGTTTGCAATCTTTATTGCCTATTGTTACACGAGGTGAATGATTGAGTTTGGTAAAATCTTTCGGCGCAATGGAATGGCTCATCCACTCATATCCTTCTGCATATACGTCGAGCTGCGTTCCAAATGGTAACGTGTCTGTTTCACGTTTTGCCCTTTGATAAATCGTAGAACGATCGATTCTGTTGATGGGTCTGCCGTCAATGTCTGATTCGACAAAGTACTGGTACATTTTCGGGCGAAGTTCTTCCATCCAGTAGCGCATTCTTCCCAGAACGGGATAGGTGCGCATAATGGAGTGTTTTGTTTGCATCATGTCGTTGATGCCAACAATGGTTAAAGCGATTACTATCGCAAGAAAGATCAGCCAGAAGGCATTTACAAAAACAGTAAGCAATGTGCCGATGACGATTCCTGCAATGGCGCTTATTATAAATCCTTTTCTCATGTTTATTAGATTTTATAAGTGGCAAATATAAGGTGGCAAAACGCTCAATGCCTAGCGCATAACGCTCGCGGCCGAAAGTTTAACACTCAATGCAAGACACAGCGAGTTCAGCGTTTAGCGTTCCGCATAAAAAAAGACCGCCTTTCAGCAGTCTTTCGAAATAAATATTTTGGAAAAATTAATTATCGACTGTCAATCCTGCGCCAAGGAATTCACTGTTCAGGCGGGCAATGTTCGTCATCTCAATTTCTTTAGGACAAACTGCTTCACAGGCGCCGGTGTTTGTACAAGAACCGAATCCCTCTTTATCCATTTGAGCGATCATGTTCAACGCACGTCCTTTATGCTCAGGCTGACCTTGTGGTAACAATGCCAGGTGAGAGACTTTTGCAGAAACGAACAACATTGCTGAGCTGTTTTTACAAGCTGCCACGCAGGCACCGCAACCGATACAAGCAGCCGCTGCGAAAGAGGCATCAGCATCATCTTTATTGATTGGAATCGCGTTTGCATCTACAGCGTTACCGGTGTTTACAGAAATAAAACCACCCGCCTGGATGATGCGGTCAAATGCAGTTCTGTCTACCATCAAATCTTTGATCACAGGAAAAGCATTTGCTCTCCATGGCTCGATAGTGATGGTATCACCGTCTTTGTATGCACGCATGTGCAACTGACAGGTTGTGTTTGCATGCCAAGGACCATGCGGCTTTCCATCAATGTACATGGAACAGGTTCCACAAATACCCTCACGGCAGTCGTGGTCAAATGCAATCGGGTCCTGCCCTTCTCTGATCAACTGCTCGTTCAAAACGTCTACCATTTCCAGGAACGACATTTCCGAAGAAATATCACTCAGCTTGTACGTTTCAAAACCACCTTTTGCTTTATTGTTTTTCTGGCGCCACACTTTGAGTGTGAGATTCATGTTATAATGTTCCATAGCTAATGTGCTAATTTGAAAATTTGAAAATTTGAAAATGCGTGCAGCACCCTGATAAAATGGAGTCTATGCCTTTGATGAGGAAATGATTTTCGAAAGAATTCTTACAATTTCTTCAAGATCATCTCGCAACTTTTCATCAAAATCGTAACCTTCACTTTTCTCGCAAAGGATCAGCCAATATCTTGTTTCACTTGCTTCTTTAGCGGCCACCTTCATTTTGTGTATGAAATCAGCTTTGCTTTCAGCATCTTGTGCTTCAGATACATTGGCTCCCATAGACGTTCCCGATTTTAAAAGCTGGTTCGCTATTACGTATTTTCTATCATGTTCAAGAACTTCACAATATTTAATGATTGCCAACGAAAACGCTACCGTCTTCTCTACAATCACATTCTGCCTGTCATTTCGCATAATTTAGTGATAGTACTTTGGTCAAGGCTCTCACTATAATTATACAATTCAATTTATCTGATAATTGAAAATTATTTACATGTGGCACAGAAAGCATTTTCAAATTACCACATCTTCAAATTTTCAAATTATTTGTAGCTTCTCTGAGTTGGTTTCGCAACATCAAAAGTCAACTCTTCTTTATGCAACTCCCACTGGTGATCGCCTTTGAATTCCCAAGCTGACACGTAAGAGAAGTTGGCGTCGTCGCGTTTTGCTTCGCCTTCTTCGGTTTGGCTCTCTTCGCGGAAGTGACCGCCGCAGCTTTCGTTGCGGTTCAGTGCGTCGATGCACATCAACTCACCTAGTTCGATGAAGTCTGCAACACGGTTTGCTTTATCCAACTCAGGGTTCATTTCATTGATTTCACCCGGAATTTTAAGATCGCTCCAGAATTCTTTTTTCAATTGCTGGATCTCTGTAATCGCTTCCTGCAGGCCTTTCGCATTACGGGCCATACCACATTTGTCCCACATGATTTTGCCTAAGCGTTTGTGGAAACTTTCAACGGTTTGTTTACCCTTAATGTTCATCAATTGGTTGATGCGATCAGATACTTCTTTTTCTGCAGCAACAAACGCAGGATGGTCAGCTGGTATTGGTTTGGTTGCAATTTCATCCGCCAGATAATTACCTACAGTGTACGGAATTACAAAATAACCATCAGCAAGACCCTGCATCAAAGCAGAGGCACCCAAACGGTTTGCACCGTGGTCGCTGAAGTTTGCTTCACCTAGACAATATAATCCAGGAACCGTTGTCATTAATTCGTAGTCAACCCACAATCCACCCATTGTATAGTGAACCGCTGGGTAAATGCGCATCGGCACTTCGTATGGATTTTCACCTGTGATCTTGTCGTACATGTCAAACAGGTTACCATATTTTTCTTTTACTACCGCAACACCGTGCTCGCGAACCACTTCAGCTGAAGGGTTTTCGATACCATGTTTCAGGCATTCGATTTTACCATAACGGTCAATCGCGTCTGCATAGTCAAGATAAACGGCTTGTTTAGATGTACCTACACCGTAACCGGCATCACATCTTTCTTTCGCTGCACGGCTCGCCACGTCACGGGGAACGAGGTTACCGAATGCAGGATATCTTCTTTCGAGGTAATAATCTCTTTCTTCTTCAGGAATATCTGTTGCTTTGCGGTTGTCGTCTTTTTTCTTTGGAACCCAGATACGTCCGTCGTTACGCAATGACTCTGACATCAACGTTAACTTGGATTGGTAATCTCCCGAAACAGGAATACAAGTCGGGTGAATCTGCGTGAAGCAAGGGTTTCCGAAATAAGCACCTTTTTTGTGTGCTTTCCATGCGGCTGTTACGTTACAGCCCATAGCGTTTGTAGAAAGATAGAACACGTTACCGTAACCACCTGTACACAATAATACAGCATGACCGAAGTGACGCTCCAATTTTCCTGTAACCAAATCGCGTGCAATGATGCCACGGGCTTTACCGTCAACCATTACCACTTCCAGCATTTCATGGCGTGAATATTGTCTCACATTTCCCAATGAAATCTGGCGCTCCAAAGACTGGTATGCACCTATCAATAATTGCTGACCGGTTTGGCCGGCAGCATAGAATGTACGTTGTACCTGTGTTCCACCGAAAGAACGGTTAGAAAGCAATCCACCATATTCACGTGCAAAAGGAACACCTTGTGCCACGCACTGGTCGATGATGTTAACGCTCACTTCAGCAAGACGGTGTACGTTTGCCTCACGTGCTCTATAGTCACCACCTTTAATAGTATCGTAAAAAAGACGGAACACACTGTCCCCGTCATTCTGATAATTTTTTGCAGCATTGATACCGCCCTGTGCAGCGATACTGTGCGCACGACGTGGAGAATCCTGGAAGCAAAAAGTTTTCACTTTGTATCCCAATTCGCCAAGAGCAGCAGCAGCAGAAGCGCCTGCCAAACCTGTACCTACTATGATAACTTCAATTTTACGCTTGTTAGCAGGGTTTACCAGCTTAACGTGTCCTTTGTAGTCATTCCATTTTTGGTCTAACTGACCGGCAGGAATTTTTGAGTTCAGCATATGAATTTGAAAATTTGAGCGCCGGAAGCATGATCGCGTCGTGTTTTCCAGCCGATTATTGTCAAATGATTTTAATCTAAGTTTCCTACAACTTCGAAACAGTTCGTCTATCCTATTTTACCCAACCTAAGTGCATGCTGATTGGCATCAGGGCGAACAGAAGCACAACGATGATGGAAAATGCAACGCCTGTAGCCTGGATGATAGACATGTATCTTTTATTAACTACTCCAATTGTTCTGAAAGAACTTTGGAAACCATGCAGTAAGTGGAACAATAAGGAAGCACATCCGATGAGGTACAGTGCTACAACCCATGGTTGCTGGAACACTTCTATCATTCTTCTATAAATATCGTGGTAAGGTTTACCATCGATGATTGTTTCTTCCAAACCTGTGATTCTTGAAGGCACCCAGAACTGAGCGATGTGTACAATTAAGAACAGTAATACTAAAGTACCCAACAGGCCCATGCTGCGGCTGTACCATTTGCTTCCGCGGTTGCCTAGTTTTACAGCGTAACCAACAGAACGGGTGCTGCGATTTTTCAATTCAATTGCATAGCCCTGGAAAATGTGAAGCAAAATACCAGCGAAAAGACCGATTTCCAGAAAGCGCGGTACCCAGTTCGCCCCCATAAAATGAGCAGCTTTGTTAAACATAGCACCGTGATCTTCGCTGTCAAACCATGTTGCAAAAATGCAGGCATTCAGTCCTACGTGTACAATTAAGAAGAGAATCAGGAAAATTCCTGTGAGAGCCATTACAAACTTTTTGCCGATCGAGGAAGTAAAAAATTCAGACCATTTCATGTCAAACTATTATTTATCTTTTTATGAGGCCTTAAAAATAACCGAATGCTTAAACGCTGATACTTATCCGATTATTTCAAAGGAAAGTGCTTTGTTGAGCTATAATATCCTGAAAAATGACACAGTTCTGGATTCCACGGCAGGGGTCATATAGCAGTTTTCCGTTTTAGACTTTGCAAAAATAAGGCACTAAGTATTTCAACTTGCTTTTCTCCTGATATTTTTATGACAATTCCATGATATTCTGCATTCAACATTTAAAATTCTTCTTATACGATCATAAAAAACCGCGTTTGGGAATGGATATTCCAACGTAGGATTTATTTAATTTATCTTTTCGGCACTACATTTATATATTACCATTGAATAAAATCAAAACCCATGAACCCGGCAGAAAAGTATCTTCAGCATTTGGATAATATTTTTCAACAAGAACCTTTATTTTTTAAAAACAACAGTTTGATCGAAGGCGTCCCGGGAGTTACTTCAATTGTTTACAAAGACATACCGGAGCCGGGCTATATAACAGCATTCACCTATGGCCTTTCACTGGTCAATCATCCTGATTGGAAATTCGGCCGTCCCGAACTTTGCATTTCTGTTGAGTCATCGAGACTGGATTGGGCATTTGCTCTGGGTTATTTAGCCAATAAGCTCCGCGGCGATTGTCCTTTTAGTTATGGACAATCTATAGACTTCTGCCAAAAAATCAGTGAAGATTCCGAAATGGATGCTTTTTTCATTTTTGCACCCAGTACTCTCGACAGAGAAGATTACACGAATATCGATATCGGTACCGACTACAAAATAAACATCGCTGGATTATATCCAATCTATGCCGATGAGTTGGAAGTGTATGAAAAGATCGGACTGAAAGAATTCTGGCACCATCCGGACTTTGACAATTACAGTATTAACCGGAGACGAATAATAACATAAAATGAAGCCAGCCCCTTTAACTCTCAACTGTCGCTTCTCAACTCAAACCTAAACGGCTAATTTCTAATTTAATTCCTATCTTAGCCGCCCATTTTTTAAACTTTTTAAACGCATGGCAAAAAACGAAGACGATTTTTCAGCTAATCTTGCCGGAGAAGACGGCCAGAGTGAAGAATCAAAATCAAGTTGGTTCAAGCGCATCAAGAAAGGTATCCTAACAAGTACGTCCGAGAAAAAAGAAACACCAGAGGGACTTTGGGCAAAATGTCCTGAATGTAATTATATATCTACGGTTACTGAGTTGAAGGAAAATCTGTTTGTTTGTCCGAAATGTAATTACCACCACCGCATTGGCAGTGCTGAGTATTTCGACATTATTTTCGACAACGGCGAGCACAATGTGATGTTTGAAAACATCCGTTCAAAAGACTTTTTACACTTTACGGATCTGAAACCGTATCAAAAAAGACTGGAAGAAACATGGAAGAAAACGGATCTTACCGACTCTATCCGCGTTGCCTCCGGTAAAGTAGATGGCGAAGATTTTGTAATTGCCTGCATGGACTTCGAATTTATCGGTGGTTCATTGGGTAGTGTGATGGGTGAAAGAATTTCCAGAGCAGTTGACTACGCGATTGAGCACAAAACACCACTGATGATCATCTGTAAAAGTGGTGGCGCCCGTATGATGGAGAGTGCATTCTCTCTGATGCAATTGGCAAAAGTTTCCGGTAAATTGTCTCAATTGACGGACGCTAAAATCCCCTACATCTCCTTCCTGACCGATCCATCTTTTGGTGGTATTTCTGCGTCATTTGGTATGTTGGGAGATTTAAATATTGCGGAGCCTGGCGCCCTGATCGGTTTTGCCGGACCTCGTGTAATTAAAGAAACAATTAAGAAAGATCTTCCGGAAGGTTTCCAGAGAAGTGAATTCTTATTGGAACACGGATTCTTAGATTTTATTATTGATAGAAAGGCTTTAAAAGAAAGACTTTCGACGTTGTTAGTTCTGTTCAAGAATTAATATTTTAGAACGCAGATGACACAGATTGTCATGATTGATTAAGATTCAATCATAAGAAATCATGACAATCTTGACAATCTGCGTTCTATTTTTCACAGCAAATCAGCATGGCAACAGAAATTAGAAACAGATCGGCTTTTCACGAATACTACATTGAAGACACTTATGTAGCAGGTATTGTATTGGTGGGTACGGAAGTGAAATCATTGCGTGCAGGAAAGGTAAGTTTCAACGACAGCTATTGTTATTTGCACAAAGGCGAGATGTTCATTAAAAGCCTGCACATTTCCGAGTATGCTTTCGGAACCCTCTACAAGCACGAACCAACACAGGAGCGCAAACTACTGCTCACCAAAAAAGAGCTGAAAAAGCTACAGGGAAAAACTACTGAAAAGGGATATACAATTGTTCCGCTTCGCATTTTCTTCAACGATAAAAATATCGCTAAGATTGAGATTGGACTAGGAAAAGGTAAAAAACTTCATGACAAAAGAGAAACGATTAAACAACGTGACACTGAACGCGAAATAAAACGATATTTGAAGTAGTTTTATGACTGCTAAATATTGAATTTAATATCCGAACAACCACAAAAAAAATCTTTTAACTGGCATGAATTTTAGTACCTTTTAGTACCACTACAAACTATGCGAACGCAATTATTACTTCTGTCACTACTGTTTTATGTTAGTACCCAGGCTCAATCGGTTACGGGCAGCTGGTATGGCAACGCCGACGTTATGCTTGCAGGACGTCACAATAATTATCTCGCAGAGATGATCATTAAACAAAAAGGTAATGAAGTAGTCGGCATTCTAGGTTATTATTTCAAAAACGGTTATCAGAGCGTCTATATTCATGGAAACTATGATAAAGCTTCCAGAACAATTACAATAGATAATATTCCTATTACTTATTTCCGCGCCAAAGATATTGACGGCGTGAATTGCTATATGGACTTTGCCGGAACGCTTGTTGTTTCAAGGGTGAAGAGCAATATCAACGGATATTTTTCAAGCGATCCAAAATACAAATACACTTGTCCCGAGCTTCGTGTCACCTTCGATCTTGATGCCTCTGAGGACAACAAACAAGATAGCCTGATAAAAAATACTGTTGCGCAAAGATTTTGGCAACCACAACCACAGGATGTAATTGTAGACAATGACCAACCTGTGAAAAAAGATACGCCTGCCCTTGTTAAAACTGAGCCCATCGTTGTAGCGAAGGATTCACCTGCAGTTGCTAAAACAGAACCTGCTGTCGTTGAAAAAGATAGTACTGCAGTCGTTGCCATACTTGATAAAGAAGAATCGCTTAAAACAGCAAAGCAGTCAATAGTAAAAACACAAGTACCCGTTATCGTTCCTCCTGTTGCTATTGCGATCGCGCCGCAAAAGCCGTCGGAAAAGGACCTGCTGGTCAAAGCATTTGAAAAGAGAAAAAATATTTACGGGCACGATCTTATTGTGACATCAGATTCTATTCGTGTTAGCTTCTATGACAACGGAGAAATTGATGGAGACAGCATTTCTGTTTTCCTGAACAATCAACCGATCTTGGTTAAACAGGAGCTTGCCGCAACAGCGCTGAACATCTACATCAAACTAGATAAAACGAAGGAAGTAAACGAGCTGAGCATGTTTGCTGAAAACCTTGGCAAATACCCACCCAACACGGCTTTGATGGTATTGTTTGATGGAAACCAGCGCCAGGAAGTTTTTTTATCAAGCAGTCTTTCACAAAACGCGACGATAAGAATCAGGCGGAAACACACGGAAGAAAGTCAAAAGTAAAAATTCAAAAGTCAAAATGGTTGACTATCAGAAAAGCTGTACTGTTATGCTTTTCCGACGTTCGAACATTTTGACTTTTTACTTTTGATTTTTTACTTCTCTAAAACTTCACCACCTTCTTCGCTTCGCTACTCTCATACGCAGCTTCGATTACACGAATTACATTCATGCCATCTTCCGCGCTTACAGGCACTGGCTTGTCGAAGCGAATCGCTTCATATACCTGCTTGAAATAATCGTTATAATTTCCCTGGAGCGTATCAATGTAGTCCCGAATAACTGTACCGTTTTTTTCAGTGTGCAGCAATCCTTTTTCCGTTGCCGGTTCAATGCCCCAGTCATCAGTGTTAGGCAATATTTTCTTATCAAGATTTGCTTCCTGCACATCTCCCCTTGATTTAACGAAAGAGCCGAGCGTACCATGTAAACTATATGCTGCAAGGGGTTCACGCACGAGATAACTGCTTTTTAACCTTACTCTTAATTCGGGATAGTACAATAACACTTCGAAATAATCGTCCACTTTAGATATTTCGCGAATGATGCGGATATCAGCGAAAACCGCGCCAGGCAGGCCAAACAACGTTAATGCCTGATCGATTAGATGGGAACCTAAATCATATAGTGCGCCCGTGCCATCCCCTGGAGTTTCTTTATGTGATTTTGGACTTAGCTCTTGTTTATAACGATCAAAGTGAATTTCGGCTTCCACAATTTTTCCGAGATAGCCATCGTCAATTACTTTCTTTACAGTTTTGAAATCACTGTCAAACCTTCGATTGTGGTACACCGCAAGTTTCCTGTTTTGCTCTTCCGCAAGCGTTTGCAATTCTTTCGCCTGGTCAGAATGCACAGTGAATGGCTTTTCCACTATCACATGTTTCCCTGCTAACAACGCTTTTTTTGCGAACTCAAAGTGAGTGGCATTTGGCGTATTTACGATCACCAGTTCGATGGTGTCATCTGCCAGCAACTTGTCGTAGTCATCGTAAGAAATAATGGATGGATATTTTTCTGAAGCTGTCTTTTTACTGCGCTCCCAAACGGCATACAATTCAAACTGGGGCAATGTTTCAACAAACGGAGCATGGAACAATCTGCCGGACATTCCGAAAGAGCATAGCGCTGTTTTAATAGGCTTCATGATGATTTTTTTGGTTCGGTGCTAAACCAAAGATAGGTGAGGAATTTGAAAATGCAGAGATTTGAAAATGCAGGGACCGCACCCAGGCAAACAACAGTTATTCAGTTACTCAGTTATTCAGTTATTGGAATACCACAAAAAATCAGTGCAAATCAGTCCAATCTGCGTCATCTGCGTTCCATTTTTACGTGCCAAAAACAGCTTAAAATCATTATTTTTGCAGCCCTCCGCATTGTAAATTTTGCGGCAAAATTTTATAAAAAACAATGGAACTCAGTAAAAATTTTATTCCTGCAAGTGTAGAAGGCAAATGGAACAATCATTGGCAACAGAAAGGTTATTTCAACAGCAAACCCGACAACCGTCCGGCGTTTACTGTGGTCATTCCACCACCTAACGTAACAGGCGTGTTGCATATGGGCCATACTTTGAATGAGACTGTGCAGGATATTCTGGTGAGAAAAGCACGCATGAGCGGCTTCAACGCTTGCTGGGTTCCGGGTAGCGACCACGCTTCTATTGCCACCGAAGCAAAGGTTGTTCAAATGCTGGAAAAAGAAAAAGGCATTAAAAAGGCTGACCTTAGCCGTGAGGAGTTTTTGAAATATGCTTTCGAATGGAAAGAGAAATACGGCGGCATCATTTACAACCAGATTGAAAGATTAGGTTGTAGCGTTGATTGGAGCCGTGTGACCTTTACCATGGATGATCACTATTACAAAGCGGTTATCAATGTATTTGTTGACCTGTACAATAAAGGTTTGATCTACCGCGGTGCCCGCATGATCAACTGGGATCCTGCAGCTAAAACGGCGTTGAGCGATGAGGAAGTTGAGTACAAGGACCTGCAGGGTAAACTGTATCATGTAAAATACGACATCGTGGATGCCCATGACAAAAACCTTGGCGGCATTACCATTGCAACGCAACGTCCGGAAACCATTATGGGCGACACGGCCATTTGCGTAAATCCTAACGATGAGCGTTATACAAACCTGAAAGGAGCGTTCGCGGTTGTTCCTTTGATCAATCGTCGCATTCCAATTATTTTCGATGAATATGTTGATCCATCATTCGGTACCGGGGCGTTGAAAGTAACGCCGGCACACGACATCAATGACTATAACCTGGGATTGAAACACAATCTTGAAGTTGTCGATACGTTGAATGAAGACGGAACATTAAGTGCAGCAGCGCAGATCTATGTGGGTGAAGATCGTTTCAAAGCAAGAAAAAAGATCATTGCCGAATTAACCGAAAAAGGATTTTTGGTTAAAGAAGAAGAATACCAAACACGTCTCGGTTACAGCCAGCGTACAGGTGTTGTGGTTGAACCGCGCATTTCTACACAATGGTTCCTGAAAATGAAAGAGCTTGCGGAGCCTGCATTGAAAGCGGTTGTAGAAGGTGATATCAGAATACATCCGGGTGATAAGTTTTTAGCCACCTACAAATACTGGTTGGAAAATGTGAAGGATTGGTGCATCAGCCGCCAGCTTTGGTGGGGGCAACAAATTCCCGCATGGTACTCTCCTGATGGCACATGCGTAGTAGCTGCAACGCGTGAAGAGGCGTTTATGTTATTCGAAACACAGTGGTCAGCGGGCGGTGATGAATACGATCAACTTACTTCTCCGTTTACCATCAACGACATCAAACAGGATGAAGATGTATTGGACACATGGTTCTCTTCGTGGTTATGGCCAAGCGAAGTGTTCAATGGCGTTTCCGATCCGGGCAATGCTGATGTAAAATATTACTACCCTACTTCTGTTTTGGTAACCGGACAAGACATCATCTTCTTCTGGGTGGCAAGAATGGTAATGGCAGGTTTGGAATATGAAAAGCAGATTCCTTTCAAAGATGTTTACTTTACCGGAATGGTGCGTGATAAGCAAGGAAGGAAGATGAGTAAGCAGCTTGGCAACTCACCTGACTTACTGGAATTGATCGATAAATACGGTGCAGATGCTGTTCGTTTTGGTATCATGATCTCCTCTCCTGCGGGAAATGATCTGTTGTTTGACGAATCATCTTTAGAACAGGGAAGCTTCTTCAACAACAAAATATGGAACGCACTGAAGTTGGTGAAAATGTGGGAAGCAAGAATTGACAACAACAATTCGGGCGACAATTCCACTTTTGCGATCAACTGGTTCGAAAGCCGTTTGAATGAAGTGAAAACAGAAGTGGATGCGTTGATGAAACAGTTCCGCCTGAGCGAGGCGTTGAAAACAATTTACTCGCTTATCTGGGATGATTTCTGTAGCTGGTATTTGGAGTGGGTTAAGCCAGGCTTCGAGCAACCAATCAATGCCAATGTTTACAAAAAAACAATTGCATTCTTTACTGATTTGTTGCAACTGCTGCACCCTTACATGCCGTTTGTAACAGAAGAAATTTATCATTTGCTTGAAGAAAGAAATGAGGATCTGTGCGTAAAACAATTCGCGCCAATTGGCATTATTGATAATGCAATTCTCGCAAAAGGAAACTTGCTGAAAGATTCTATCACAGCAGTTCGTGATGCAAGAAATAAGGCGCAATTGAAACCAAAAGAAACAATTGAGCTGAGCATTCAAAGCAACGAACAGTCTGCATACAGTGACATTACAGAACTATTGAGCAAACAAGTGAATGCGAAGAGTTTTGCTTTTGCAAACGATGCAGTTGCTCAGTCGATCAACGTAGTTGTTGGAAAAGATAAGTTCTACCTGGTTACCGAAGCGCCTTTAAATACAGGCCACCAGAAAGAAGAATTGGAAAAAGAACTGGAATATCAAAAAGGCTTTTTAGCTTCTGTTGAGAAAAAACTAAGCAACGAACGTTTTGTACAAAATGCAAAACCTGAAGTGGTTGAATTCGAAAGAAAGAAAAAAGCAGATGCTGAAGAGAAGATTAAAGTGATTGAGGAAAGTTTAGCGGCGCTTTAGTTTGTAATCGATAAAAAAAAGGCTGTACTATATTGTAATGCAGCCTTTTAACTTATCTAAAAATTTCTCTTGGCCTGGTTTTGTACATCTTCCACAACGAGAAAAAAAGCTTAATCTTAAGCCCTCTCAGTACATTCAAACAAAATTTTAACTGCCCCATCTTATTTCTCTTTAATATTTTGTTCTTGTACTCAGCCGGAATAATTACGTTTTCAGAAATGAACATTTCCTCTGCCTTCAAATATTCAAATGCCACTTTTGAGAATTCTCTTGTTTTTTGCATTTCCTGATCCAAATGCACCCGATACCATCCGATACTGCTTGGCAATATTACAACGGGATACAGTGCCGCAGTTTTTAACCAGAAAGCAAAATCACCGCAAACAGCTTCCACATCAAACCCATTGACTTTATCAAAAGCTTCTTTTTTAATTATTGAAGACAATGGAGCCCTGTCAAATATCCCCTGCTTTTCATAATTGTACACAAATGTCTCCTCAGGAGATAGAATGAATGGACATATTCTTGACTCATCCTGATTCACTAAACATAAACCATAGCCTGCCTCTGGAAACTGTTCTATCATACTGGTCATAACCTCCAAGCCCGTAGGATATAGAAGATCATCAGAATCTAGATATTTTAAATACTTGCCCATTGCGTATGTGGCAGCAAGATTTCGGTTTTTGAACTGCCCAACATTTTTGGGGTTAACATATAGTTTAATGCGGGCATCTTTCGACGCATATTCCATAACAATCTCAACAGTTCTATCTTTCGAGCCATCATCGACTATTATTAGCTCGAAGTTTTCATAAGTAGAGTTAAGCACACTTTCAATGGATTCTGCTATATATCTCTCGCGATTATAAGCCGTCATCAATACACTCACCAACGGTTGCGACATAAAATTGATTTGTTATTTTTTTAGATTTGGTAAACGTTCTGTCATAGAAAAACC